>Ga0209489_102893_pt1 | contig 34278 bp, 26 predicted proteins | sample SiratrowhiteBW_FD_187527 | JGI IMG/M metagenome (GOLD analysis project Ga0209489, IMG submission 187527) | Root nodule microbial communities of legume samples collected from California, USA - Siratro white BW (SPAdes) (version 2) | ecosystem: Host-associated > Plants > Roots > Nodule | place...
AAAAAGGAACGTTCGCTGCTACCTCTTTGCCGCCATTCAAAGAATCAGAAACCTATCTCCAACACAGAAACTCATAAAAAAAAAAAATCAAAATCCTCAAAACCTATAGAAATCAATTTCGCTTAAACAAAAATCTTTAAATCTCTGCCATCCTTTTTGCGCCATTGTTCCCTTTGTTACCATTGTTACCGCCGCCGGATTGGAGGCCAAGAACATTGCAGAAGCACCACCGATCTTCTTCCAAACCACCAAACAGAGCACTACCTTCACTACTTCACTTCCATTAACCATCAACGCCACTTCCTCACATCATTTTCGGCCACTGGTGACACTGCGTGACGCCCTCTGTCATGTGCAATATTTCCTCCTCCATCCAACCCTAGTGTAGCTGTGGCACCAAGCTACCCTAAAACTTTAATTTTGTGTCTCCACCAAATCGCCATGGAAAACCCTTTTACCTTGCTCCCATTGTCATTCGTTGTCTCACCAAAACCCTCTAACGCTGTCATTGCTCCATCAGCTGTTTTCAAGTTATTTCTTTCAAAGTTAAAGAGTTTTTAGGGTTAGTGATTAGATGAATGTGTCATGGTACAGTGTGAAATCAAAGGCTTGGGCCAGGCCCATTCGCACTCTTAATTTAGCATGGAATTGAATTAGAAAGAGGAGGTAATTAAATTAGAAATATATAAGTGTAATGGTAAGGCTTGACTTGCGTGGCACAATATAGAAATTTTGGTCAAAGGGTATGATAATGCATTGAATAAAGAAATAAATATAGTAAAAGTAATATGGTAAGATAACTTTTTAATGTAGATATATGAATATATATTTGTATATTTTAATAATAAATTTATGTATTTGAACGTACACTTTAATAATAATATATCCTCAATAATAAATATATAAATAAAATACAAGAAAGTTATGATAGATTTTAATGTAGGGTCATTGGCTTAAAAATTTTTGTTTGCAGCATGTTATTATTTTCACTGTTTTTATTTGAGTTCTTTTTTTTATTTTATATTAAATAATTTTAGTAAAACTCTAAAGGGTTGTTTGTGTCATGCGAGATGTTATTTTAATCTTTGGATTGAATTCCTAAATGGTCGTTCAATTCATGGGATTTAATTTGATAAGTTTTAATTTTGTTTGGATTATGAAAAGGCCGAATGCATCTACGATATCCATATTAAAATCAATTTATAAAATTATAAAAATTCAAAAGAATAAAAAATATCAAGTTTCTCAAAACAACTCATCTATCTTTTAGAACTACGTATTCCCTGATTCTTCAACACAGGATGTTGATACGTAGAAGCAAGGTCAATCCTTGTCGGGTCCTTTAATTTAAAAATTATTATTTTGTTTTTAATTGCATTTTAATTATATATTTGGGAAAAATAAACATTTTATAAACCACATTTGATTTTGCTCATTTGTTTACAGGTACTGTCTTAGGACAGGCGTTGTGGGGTGTTAATACCTTCCCCACGCGTAACCGACTCCCGAACTCATCTCTAGTTTGCAGACTTTTCCTTATTCTTTTCTTGGTTTTCCATAAAAAAACTATGGTGGCAACTCCATCTCTTTCTTTTCATTAGTTTTAATTTCTCTTTCGATCGCTATCTGCCATCGTGATCGTGGTCGTGACAGATGGCGACTCCACTGGGGCACACTGGAGAGTCAGGCCATTTAATTGAATGAGTGAAAACAAATGTGGTTTTATGAATGTTTGTATTTCCCTTTCTTTTTGTATATTACTTGTTTTATTTTCTTTGTTATGATTTGTTCTATTTGTTTTATTGTTTGTTGATGGAATATTGAATCCTAGGGTAGAAGACATGTTTTATCTGTTATATCTGTCATATCTGCCTTGGACTTTTCTGACTGTTTTGCAGGTGGGGGGTTGGGAACAGGTTTTCTCCCTTCACACACACACTTTTCATACATATATCATGAGTGGGACCCTAAAACCCCAGGTCTGAATAAGGTGATAAATGAGGGTCATAGCTCTAGTGACCTTTATACCTCTAGGAATTAGGGAACTTACCTTTGTGAGAATGCATGTAAAGATCTTAGAACCCTAGGTGTTATGCTGCCGATTTGTTTAGGGCACTAAGGGAGATAATCAAGTTTTCCAACCGCTCACCGACATCTGCTTGTGAAATAAATGATGTTTTAATGCATAGCATACATATTGTAACATTGGTTTCATGCATCATAATTTTTATTCTAAACAGTAATTTTGAAAATTATACACCAGATCATGGAGGTTAATTCTGGATTGGGAGTTGAGAAGGGATCAGAGACTTTAGACTTAAAAAAGAAGTTGAAGTTTGAACCGATAGGAAACAATCTCTCTAATCTCTGGGAGCTTGGAAACAAGCTGAAACCCATACATAGAGGAGCTTTCAGAAGAAAATATGGAAATTTATTGGGGTTGTTAGAGCTAGAAATTGAGATATCTATTGTCACGACGCTTGCTCAGTTTTATGACTCATACATGAGATGCTTCACATTCTAGGATTTTCAATTAATTGGTACCCACTTTAGAGAAGTATGAGCAGATTATGGATATGCCTCTGAGTGGTGGAGTCCCTTATAGGCATTTTGAGCAACATGCTTCTATCTCGACATTATCATCTATCACCAAAATCCTTGAAGATATGTTGAAGGGTCGTTTGGTTGTTGTAAAAGATACAAGGGGTTTTCTCAGAGGTTTTTAGAAGCACATCTTCTTCAGTTGAGTGTAAAACAAGACTGGAAAACATTTATGGATGTGTTGGCTCTTGTACTATATAGAGTGATATTGTTTCCCTATACCGGTGATCATATTGACTATGCTGCTGTGGACATATTTGTTGTTGTTAGAACAAGGTCCGAGAATCCAGTTACAGCAATTCTGGCAGACACATATCTAGCTCTGGATTTGTGCTATGAAAGAAAAGTGAGAAAGATGTTGTGTAGTGTACACATTTTGTATGTTTGGTTGATGGCCTGTGTTGGGGATAATATTCTAGGAGTCAGGTGTCCTATAGAGCTGGAGACTCGGAAGAAGTTAGAGAAGAGAAGTGGTAAGGAATGGGCTTTATTTGTTGCTGGTTTGAATCAGAAGAAGATTATATGGCAACCATCATGGCAACAAAGGTCAAAGCTTGTTTACAGTTGTGATGGCTTCCCTAATATGCCTCTTATAGGAGTAAGAGGATGCATTAGTTACAATCCAGTTTTGGCTCAGAGGCAGTTTGGCTACCCGATCAGAGGAGCACCTACGCCTGCTGTTTTAGCTCCACTTGTGTGCTACTACATGGATTGATTTTTGAATGAGACATTACGACATATTCGTAGTGCTTGGAAGAACATATCCTATGTGGAAAGGGGCACGAGGTCATGGTCAATGAATAAAGAAATCCCGTATCAGTAATGGTTAGCAGATAGAGTGAAAGAAGTCAAGCTGCCTTACAAATTGATTTCTCAGGAGCCTTTGGAAAAATCTATACTTGAAGAACCTACACTTGACACAAGGTCTGAAGAAATTCAGAAGTTGAAAGAAGAGGTTGAAAGGCTAAAAAGAAAGAATGATACATTGAATAATGATATGCAAAGCCTTCAACACGATTACTTGAATGTCAAGGTAGAATGTGAAGCAAAGACAAAGGCAAATGAGAGATTGATCAAGAGACAGAAAGTGGATAGAGAGTACATTATGGAGATGACTCAAGAGTTGACTGCAACCAAAGCTGAATTAACTTCAAGAGCTAGAGAGCGGGAAGTGGATGTGTTATTTGAACGCCAATGGAAGAGCACGTATGAGGAAGCCAGACAGGATTGACAAAAACTGATGAAGGAGCTATATGACTTGTAGGATAATTTCCACAACACAGAGCACAAATGAAAGAGATGATGTCGGAGTATGAAGAGAAGATGAAAGAAGAGGAGTATCAGAAGATGGAGACTGAAGAGAGGCACCAGGTCATGATGACCCAGCTGGATAACCACATAGCAGATCAAGAGCGAGACATAATTCATTAGAAGACGTGTTTCTCACAGTTGGCTGCTTTAGCCAATGGAGCTATTGATGAGGTGCCAAGGATGCTGAAAGAAGCAGACATATCACTGATGTTCTTCAATCCCCCAGATGCTATTCAAAATTTTCTAAGTCATTGTAAATATTTAGTAGAGCAAATGAAGATTATGATAGCTCGCTCGAGGGAGTGATTTATTCTATTTGATTCGATCAGTTGTTTTATGATGTTAGACAGTTTCTTTTCCCTATTAATACAAATACAGATTAAATTTCCATGAGTGTGTGCGCAATTTTCACAATTATTGTTTAAACAACATGCATACAATTTATATTTTTCATAACATTCATTTCGCATTCTTATTTAATTTTCTCATGAATAATAAAATCAACAGAAACATAATAACCAAAAATATTTCGCGACATCACTACAGAACTCGTGCCAATAGCAAAAGAATGGACAACTGGGGTGAAATGCAAGAAAGTATGAAGGCTGACATTGACCAGCTCAAAAATCAGATGGGTCAGATGTTTGAAATGATGGTGGCATTAAAAGATGCGGTGGCTGTCCGCAATGAAGAGGCTCAGTCTTCACATCCCCCTGTTCTTCAGCAAGGTACATCACAGACTCGTGACCCTAATTGTGGGAATAGAAACACCCAAGAATTCCCTCCATATGGTTTGCCTTTAAACTATGAACCTGTATATGAAGGGTATGAAGAGCAAGAAATTATGCCGCCAATGGGTAATGCTGCTAACCTGAAAGGTCAACCCGAATTTACTCAAATACCCCCTGCTAGTCATATGGAGAAGGTGGTAATTGATAGGGTCACTTCTAATGTTCAACCACGAGTTCTGCAAGTTCCCACTGGAGAAACATCTATGTCAAAGAATAATGTGAATGAAGGCATTCAAAATATGTTGATTAATGCCGATATGACAAAAAGCAAGCTGGAGATATTAGAGGAAAGGCTCAAAATGATTGAAGGAGCTAGTGCTTGTGAGTTTGGTGATGTTGCGGGGCTGTGCTTGGTGCTAGATGTTGTGATACCCCCAAAATTCAAAGTCCCTGAATTCGAGAAATATAAAGGATCCACTTGTCCAAAAAGCCATCTGATCATGTACTGCAGAAAAATGGCTGCTCATGCCCATGATGAGAAGCTATTAATGCATTTCTTCCAAGACAGTCTCGTTGGAATAGCTTTGAATTGGTTCATGAATTTGGAACCGGTTAGAATCCGGTTATGGAAAGATTTGGTTGATGCTTTCATCAAACAGTACAAATATAACATGGACATGGCTCCCGATAGTATGCAGTTACAAGGCCTATTCAAGAGAAGTGCCGAGACTTTTAAAGAATATGCCTAAATACGGAGGGAGTTGGTTGCTCAAGTGGAACCACCTCTACATGAGAAGGAAATGATCACCATGTTCATTGAAACACTGCAATCTCCATACTATGAACATGTGTTGGGAAGTGTGTCTTCCAACTTTTTCGATATAGTTACTATCGGCGAAAGGATTGAACACGGGCTTAAAAGTGGAAAAATAGCACAAAATCCGTCAGCGGTTACTAATGCTAAGAAGCCCGGGTTCAATAATAACAATAGGAAGAAGGAAGGAGAGGTGCAAGCAGCTTCGGCCATGGCATATTGGGGAAGGTATCAACAATAATATCGACCAAATTATAGACCATCACATGCTTACGTTGCAAATGTTGTTCTGAACTATCAGTATAATGCTCCCCGGCCACAGACTGGGTATAGACCACCAATGGCAACTCATAATGCCTATCAACCCAATCCAGGGGTTTAGAATACTAATCAGGCACAAAATCAAAATTTTGGTCAAAGGTATAATTCAGGAGAAAAGGCGGTGAAGTTTACTCCTTTACCAATGACCTATTCAGAGTTGTTACCTGATTTGGTTAAAAATGCATTGGTTGCTATATGTCCAGCAAGAACCATACAACCACCATATCCTAGATTTTATGATGTTAATGCTAAGTGTGAATATCATGGTGGAGAGATTGGTCATTCAACTGAAAATTGCCAAGCCCTTAAGTACAAAGTGCAGTCCTTGCTCGATTCAGGATGACTTACTTTTCAAGAGCAAAAGCCAAATGTGGATAAAAACCCTTTGTCTGGACATGCGAACGCCACGGTTAATGTTGTAATAGAGGAAGAAAAGCCAAGCTGGGTTAGAAGTGTTAATGAAATGAAAAAACCTATGAATGAGGTTTTCAGCGCAATCTGTCATGCTGGTTTGTTCTCATATGAACATAGGCCGGAAGATAAATGTGGTTTCCATGCTAGCACCGAGCATTCTATTGATGAATGTGCTGATTTCAAAAATTTTGTGCAAGACTTGATAGATAGACATATTCTACAAGTCAATCATCAAAAGAAGGAAGGGGAAGTATTTACTGGAGAATAGTGGATTCCACAAAGGCCTAAACTGTTGGTGATACAATTTACCAAGCCTACCAATTCCATGCCTGCAAGACGACAACCTTTGGTGATTCAGACACCCTCTGCTTTCCCATACAAGAATGATAAAGTTGTTCCTTGGAAGTATGGTGTCAGTATCATCCAAGGAGAACAAAAAGATGAATCAGTCGAACAAGGCAAAACTGCTATTGATAATATATCAAGAATTGGGGACATGACTAGAAGTGGTCGACTGTTTACTCCTCCTAAGTTGCGAGATGAGAAAATACATGAAAAAATCAGAGAAGTGGCGACATAAAAGGTTAAATCATTTCTAAAAGGAAAAGCTGTGCTAGTTGATTCAGAGCTGGATCAGAAAGAAAGAAAAGAGGTTACAAATAATGATGCATATGAGTTCTTAAAATTTATCCAACAAAGCGAGTATAAAGTGGTGGACCAGTTAAATCGAATGCCTACAAAGGTGTCTTTGTTGGAGCTATTAATGCATTCAGATTCTCATCGGAAATTACTAATGAAAATTCTGAGCGGAGCCCGTGTGGAACAAGACATTTCCTTAGATAAATTTGAAGGGATTGTTAGCCATATTACTGCTAACAATTACTTGACTTTTACTGAGGATGAATTACCACCAGAAGGCAGAGGGCATAATAAAGCTCTTCACATTTCAGTCAAATGCATGAATCACTTTATATCACGAGTATTAATTGATAGTGGTTCATCGTTGAATGTAATGCCGAAATCCACCCTGAACAAATTGCCAAGTTATGGGATTCATTTACGTCCTAGTACCATGGTGGTCAGAGCTTTTGATGGAAGTAAGAGGGAAGTCGTTGGTGAAATAGAATTACCAGTGCAAATTAGACCATGCACTTTTCAAGTTGTGTTCCAAGTTATGGATATATTACCGGCCTACAGTTGCTTGCTTGGAAGGCCTTGGATACATACAGCTGGAGTAGTGCCTTCTACGTTGCACCAGAAATTAAAATTCATAATTGATGATAAATTGATTATAGTTTCTGGTGAAGAAGACTTGCTGGTATGTGGACCCACACCCACTCCCTACATTGAAGCCGCAGAGGAATCTTTAGAAACCTCTTTTCAAGCTCTGGAGATTGTCAGCACAACTTATATTGAACCTTTCAGGGTGAATCTGCATCTGTCTAATGTATCACTGATGGTGGCTAAAACTATGATGGATAAGGGGTATAAATATGGTAGTGGTTTGGGCAAAAACAATAATGGGTTTGTAAAACCACTAGAGCTGGTTGAGAACAAAGGAAGGTATGGTTTGGGGTATAAACCTACCCAAGCAGACCGAAGAAGGACGATTGAAGAAATGATTGAAAGAAGACAAGCCAGGATAGAGGGGAGAGAGCCAAAAACAAAAGGAATTCCTTTATGCAGCCTGTATCAGAGTTTTTATAGTGCCGGATGGATCAATTTTGACCAAGTGGCAGCAATTGAATGGGCGCTAGAAGATGAAGGCTCAAATTTTGTACACCCCTGTCTTCCAGACGAACAGATTGGCAATTGGAAAACTGTAGAAATACCTGTGGTGTATACACATGAGGAAATGTAATAGAAAAAGAAACTTTCAGTTTAAACAATTCCTTTACTTTGTAATACTTTCTCTTAGCTTTAACACTGTTTCAGTTAATAAAATGTTGAGTTTTCATTCAAATTTTTGTCTTGTTTATTTATATTCGTAAAATTGAATAATACAGATATGATGAAGCTTGTTTTGAAAATAATCATTCCAATATTTCATGTCCAAATTTCACAAACCCTGATGATTATATGGAAAATGATGAATATGAAGAAAATTGTGAACCCTCTCCGGAGTTGTTGAGATTAGTTGAACAAGAGCGAGAGAAATTAAACCGCACCAAGAAGAAGTGGAAATGGTTAATTTGGAAGATGAGGGGGAAGAAAAGAATGTTAAAATTGAAGCTGGTATGACAAAAGAAATGAAACTGCAGGTATATACCCTTTTGAAAGAGTTCAAAGATATAATTGCTTGGTCATACAAAGATATGCCTGGTTCAGATCCCGAAATTGTACAACACAGGCTACCACTTAAACCAGAATGTCATCCAATTAAACAGAGGTTGAGAAGAATGAAACCTGAGGTATCGCTGAATTTTATTGTTGAGAAGAAGTGGAAAAACAGTTTAATGCTGGATTTTTAGTAGTAGCACAATATCCTCAATGGGTAGCAAATGTTGTTCATGTGCCAAAGAAGAATGGGAAAGTTCGAATGTGTGTAAAATATAGAGATCTGAATAGGGCTAGCCCTAAAGATGATTTTCCTCTACCGCATATTGACACATTAGTGGATAATACTACTACGTCATTATTATACTCATTCATGGATGGATTTTCGGGATATAATCAGATTAAAATGGCGCCCGAGGATATTGAGAAAACTACTTTCATCACTTTACGGGGCACATTTTGTTATAAAGTGATGCCGTTTGGATTAAAGAATGCTGTGGCAACTTACCAGAGAGCAATGGTGACTCTTTTTCATGACATGATACATAAAGAGATTGAGGTTTATGTTGATGATATGATAGCCAAATCTGCATCTGAAGAAGAGCATCTTGTTAATCTGAGAAAGTTGTTTGAAAGGTTGAGAAAATATAAACTCAGGTTGAATCCGTCTAAGTGTACTTTTGGAGTAAGATCTGGAAAGCTTCTAGGATTCATTGTCAGTCAAAGAGGAATAGAAGTGGATCCAGATAAAGTGTGTGCTATTCTTGAAATGCCACATCCTTGCACAGAGAAAGAAGTTCGAGGTTTTCTGGAAAGATTAAATTACATTGTTAGATTTATTTTCCAGTTAACCGCCACTTGTGAGCCGATTTTCAAATTGTTACGGAAATATCAAGTGGTAGAATGGAATGAAGACTGCCAGATAACATTCGACAAGATTAAACAATTTCTAAGAGAACCTCCAATATTGCGTCCGTCAGTTCCTGAAAGGCCTCTTATTCTCTATCTGACAGTATTAGACGGATCAATAGGTTGTGTTTTGGGACAACATGATGAAACGGGAAAGAAAGAGCATGCCATATATTATTTGAGCAAGAAATTTACTGATTGTGAACAAAGATATTCCGTGTTAGAGAAAACCTGTTGTGCATTGGCTTGGACAGCAAATCGTTTGAGACAATATATGCTAAGTCATACAACATGGTTAATATCTAAAATGGATCCAATCGAGTATATTTTTGAAAAGACTGCTTTGATTGGAAGAATAGCTCGTTGGCAGATGTTATTATCGGAGTTTGATATTTTGTATGTCACACAAAAAGCTATTAAAGGTAGTGCTTTGGTAGAATTTCTAGCTCGTCAACCCGTAAATGACTATCAACCTATGCAATCTGAGTTCCCAGATGAAGATATTATGGCCCTGTTTGTCACGGAAGAAAATATGGATGATGAAAGAAAATGGACTTTATTCTTTGACGGATCCTCTAATGCATTAGGACATGGTATAGGGGCAGTGCTTATTTCCCCAGAAAAACAATATATACCAATGACTGCAAGATTATGTTTTGATTGCACAAATAATATAGCAGAATATGAAGCATATGTTATGGGGATCCGAGCAGCCATAGAATTGAAAGTAAAGTGCTTGAATGTATATGGTGATTCAACATTGGTTATTCATCAAGTAAAAGGATAATGGGAAACTCGATATCACAAATTGATTCCTTACAAAGCATATATCAAAGGAATGATTGAGCATTTTGAAGATATAGAGTTTCATCATATTTCAAGAGAAGATAATCAGTTAGGTGATGCTCTCGCTACTTTGTCATCCATGTTTGAGGTTAGTCAAGAGTTGAAATTGCCAATGATTAAAATGCAAAGCAATGAAAATTCAGTATACTGTCATTTCATAGAAGAAGAAATGGATGGTAAACCGTGGTATTTCGATATTAAACGATACCTCAAGAGTCGAGAATATCCTGATTCAGCCTCAGAGAATGATAAAAGAATGTTGAGAAGGTTAGCCTCTGGTTTCGTGTTGAATGGAGATGTGTTGTATAAACGAAATCATGATATGATGCTACTCCGATGTGTGGATTCAAAAGAGGCAGAGTTGATATTGCAAGAAATACATGAAGGAACCTTCGGAACACATATGAATGGACATTCTATGGCTAGGAAGATACTAAGGGCTGGTTATTTCTGGATGACTATGGAAAATGATTGTTGTCTACATGTGAGAAAGTGTCATAAATGTCAAGTGTATGCCGACAATATTCATGTGTCGCCTACTACTTTGAATATTTTATTTGCGCCATGGCCTTTCTCTATGTGGGGTATAGATGTCATTGGCCCTATTGAACCAAAAGCATCAAATGGACACTGATTCATACTGGTGGCCATAGATTACTTTACAAAGTGGGTTGAAGCTACTTCCTATGCTAATGTGACCAAAAAAGTGGTGGCAAAATTTATAAGGAAAGAGTTAATTTGCAGATATGGAATTCCTGAAAGAATTATTATTGATAATGCCACTAATTTAAACAATCATATGATGTCAGAGTTATGTGAAGAATTCAAGATTTAGCATCATAATTCTTCCCCTTATCGACCAAAGATGAATGGAGCGATTGAAGCGACAAATAAGAATATAAAGAAAATAATCCAGAAGATGGTAGTGACATATAAAGATTGGCATGAGATGTTACCGTTTTCTTTGCATGGTTATCGCACTTCGGTGAGAACATCAACAGGAGCAACGCCTTTCTCTCTTGTATATGGAATGGAAGCAGTATTACCATTTGAAGTCGAAATACCTTCTCTCAGAGTATTGATGGAGACCAAGTTGGAAGAAGCTGAGTGGGTTCAAGCAAGATATGATCAGCTTAGTTTCATTGATGAGAAGAGGTTAGCCGCTGTGTGCCATGGACAATTGTATCAAAGAAGAATGAAAAAGGCATTTGACAAAAAAGTTCGTCCACGAGAGTTTCGTGAAGGAGATCTGGTGGTTAAAAAGATCATATTTGTTCAAAAGGATCATCGCGGTAAATGAATGCCTAACTATGAAGGTCCATATGTGGTAAAGAAAGTCTTCTCTGGAGGAGCACTAATTCTCACAATGATGGATGGGGAAGAGTTACCATTACCAGTTAACTCTGACACAGTCAAAAAGTTCTATGCATAATATGATTCCATAAGTTGGGAAATGTAATATTTGGAACCATTGAATGATATTGAAATTGTATCTGCATATTTCTTTTGATGAAATAAAATTCCTTTGATTTTTCCTTTATATATTTCTGTTATGCTAAGAGAAGTATACACCATGGATAGGCTACAAGATTTTTCAAATTCTGAAGGATGTCGCGGAATGAAAAAAAACGATTACAATATAAATCATGTTTATGGGATCATTGAATTCATTGATAAAACAATAGAAAATGAAGAAAAAGTTGTTGGCACAATCTTAAAGCCTAACATAAAAAAAATGAATTTTTTTCTCAATTTAACATATTGAATGCATATGTTTTGGATAAAATCTTTTGAGCCTTCTTTGAGCCTATTTAACGAGAAAGGTTTACTCCAGTGGTAAAAATTGTCAAAAAAGATTTTTCATTTTGGGACAATTAGATCTTATTTGTCCCGATTTCAAAAATTCATTTACTAGAGGCATTAACATAAATATAATAAAAAAAATAGAAGTCTGTTAGACTGAAAACCCGCAAAGGGGAGTCTAAGCAAAAGTTACGACATATAAAAGAGTAAAAAAAAAAGAGAAGAAATAAAAACATGTTAAAAGTCATTGAAGTCTATTGCAAAAGCTAATCTTTTTGAAAATTAAAGCAATCAAGACCCAAAATGATATATGGCCATTTTTCTCATCCCAAAGATAAAAATCATAAAATATCCATTGCACCTTTCTTTGAGTCTAATACAAAATTATTCTTTTAAAATATATACCTTGAACCATGATCATCAAGTGAAAGTCAGTTCAAGTCTACATATCAAAAGTTTTTTAGAAGAAAATTAATAAAAATAAAAAGTGCAACAAAAGGCTCCCAAATCAGAAGCAAAAGAAAAGGAAAAGAGAAAAGAAAATAGAAGAAGTTCAAAAATGAAAATGTGTCATCAAAATAAAAAGATGATAAATAACAAACAAAATTGTTCTCACAAAGCAAAAAAAAAAAAAAAAAAAAAAAAAAAAAAAAAAAAAAAAAAAAAAAAGAAAAAAAAAAAAAAAAAAAAAAAAAAATAAAAAAAAAAAAAATATAAACAAAAAAAAAAAAAAAAAAAAAAAAAAAAAAAAGAAACAAAAAAAAAAAAAAAAAAAAAAAAAAAAGAGAGAGAGAAAAATTAAAGAAGAAGCTCAGAAGAAAGCCTTGGCTGTTTTTCACAAACCAATAATTGATGATCTTTGTTCCAAAATTATAACCCATAAACACCTTTTGGGCCTTTAATATCCTTTTCTTCAAAATCCTTTAACCTCTGGCCACATTACAAGCCCAATAAAGTCCACATTGATTGGAGAATGATTGTTAATGGTTTTCACTTAGAATAGTTTTGCAATAGAGAAATATGACTGACAACATGTGTTGATACGAAAAAAAAAAGAAGAAATGAAAAAGAAAAAAAAATGAAAAGAAATCAGAATGCCTCTGGTAAAAAAGTGACAACAGATTTGAAACTCAAAATGAAAATAACATTGATAAAGTAACATTGGGGCAATCCTTTCTCATGTGATTCATTGTTTATTCAAATTTGTTTGTTACCCTTAAAAATCAAAACTGGGGCACTCTTTGCGTGATTCAATGCAGTTTTTTTTTTCAAAAAGAGTTACACTTTCCAAACCATCACCCAATGTTCATAAGCCACCCCTTTGAACCCAATTTCTAATATTTCAAAACTGGAACAATTCCGTTGCATTCATGTTCAGCTCTCAAAGAGCATGAAAGATTCAAAATAAAAGTTGCACCCATTCTCCATACTAAAAATTGGGGCACTTCCATTGCCTATTTGGAGTTTAATATTCTTTCCCATATTTTTGTTCATCCACACATTCTGACACATATGCATTAAAATATTATAATTGATAACATTCACAATTCTTGTGTCAGGCATTAAGATTTTTGAATATCTTTTGCAAAAGCAAAAAAAAATCAAAATCAAAATTCATTACCAATAAATTCAATGATTGCATAGAAACATCTGGTTTAGAAAAATTGACAAAGAAAAAATGATTTGGAATTTGTTTTTTTTTAAAATAATCAAAATTCTCATGCATTCAAAATAAAAAAAATGTCATGTATTTCAACATACATTTTCAAAAAGAGTAAAAATGTCATGCATTCAAACATGCATTCTTCAAATAAACAAAGATCAAATCATCCTACATTCAAATATGTATTTTCATTAAGAAAAAAATTACATTTCATGCATTCACATATGCACCCTTCATCATTAGGAACTCAAAGTTTCATGCATTATTCATCATTAAAGACTCAAAGTTTCATTCACCATTCAAAAAGAGAAACTCAAAGTTTCCATTCATTTAAACATACATTCACTCAAAAAGAGAAACTTAAAGTTTCCATTCGTTCAAAGTAAAAAAAATTCTCATGCATTCATACATGCATTCAAAGAAACTCAAAGTTTCTATGCATTCATACATACATATCTTTCAAACAAAGGAACATTCAAAGTTGACCTTTTGGATGAGCGACTCAAGGTCTGCCTCCATGATTGGAAGATAAAAGATAGGAGACTCAAAGTTGACCTTTTGATGAAGAATAACTCAAAGTTATGCTAGGGAAATGACTCAAAGTCGAATCCCTATTGGAAAAAGGACTCAAAGTCGAATCTCCAGTGAAGAAAGGACTCAAAGTCGTATCTTCCCATAAACATTTGATTCAATGTTGTTACGGTTAGAGAAAGAACTCAAAGTTGTATCTCAACTGTTGAAAGAGAAAGTACTCAAAGTTGTATCTCTATCTAGAGAAAGATCTCAGCCATGTTTGATGCGTAACCCTCTCGTCCTCAAAAGGTTAAGGTTATCACGTCATTTTTTTATGTTCTGAAATTTTGAAAATATTTTTCTTTTTCATTCCGAACGAAATGTATTGTTTCTGTCTTTACTTATCTTTTACTCTAATAACTTAGAAACTTCAATTTTCAAAGTTATTTAGTAAAAGTTAAGTAAAGAGAGGCAACTGTCAACACTGAATTTTGTCCTGATAAAAAAAATATTCATTTTCTTTTAATTCAAAGTTAAAAAGTAATTAAATTAAAATTAAAATATACAAAAAAGATTAATTGATAATTAGAATGTTAGAAAAAAGAACAAAGAAGAAATAAAATAAAAAGGTGGCAAGCAACGTTTTTGAAGAGGCGTTGAATAAGGATGGTATATGCTGGCATGGGCAACGTTTTTGAGATATAAGAAAGATTTAAAAAAAATAATGATTACGTAGTAACCAAATTGTAACAAATGGTAAGCATCAGAGGTGTGAGTAGGGAGAAGCGAATCGTCAAATTTCTCTTATAAAAGGGGAATATGCATTCATATAGTGGGGGGAATCGTGAAATTGCAGAAAAGAAGTTGAGAGAAAAAATCAAAGAAAAGTTCTTGAAATTGTAAGAGAAGCAAGAAATAGGAGTCTCTGGAATTGACTCGTGGTTTTTTTTAGATTCAGAAGCTATAAACCTGCTAAGAAGTTGGAAATCAGAGAAGAATTGTCACAGGCTTCAAGAGGTATGAGTTGGAACACATCTCTGATGCTAGTCTATGATTTCAATTAATTCCAATTGATTCCAACGTTCTGACTTTAATGATCTGGATCTATGTTATATTACTCTGCTTGTAATGTGTAGAGTGCTCCGTTTACTTGCTTTACTAATATAGTTTTGTGTTTTGATTGTCGTCTGATTCTGTGTTTAGAGTGATCTGTGTATGTGTAATATGTTGAAATACTTCCTTCCTGTAAGTTGAAAGAGAATTAGAAACAGAACCTTATCAATTTAATCCAGAAACATAAAATCAGAATATGTTCAAAATCCAAACCAGTTCAAGTTTGAAAACTCCAAATCAGAGAAGGTATTAAACAGAAATGGAAAAAAAAAGAAGAAGGCACGTTCGCTGCCACCTCTTTGCCGCCATTCAAAGAATCAAAAACCTATCTCCAACACAGAAACTCATAAAAAAAATCAAAATCCTCAAAACCTGTAGGAATCAATTTTGCTTAAACAAAAATCTTCAAATCTGCTGCCATCCTTTTTGCACCATTGTTCCCTTTGTTACCATTGTTACCGCCGCCGGATTGGAGGCCAAGAACATTGCGGAAGCACCACCGATCTTCTTCCAAACCACCAAACAGAGCATTACCTTTACTGCTCCACTTCCATTAACCATCAACGCCACTACCTCACATCATTTTCGGCCACCGATGACGCTGTGTGACGCCCTCTGTCATGTGCAATATTTCCTCCTCCATCCAACCCTAGCACCGTCGTGGCACCAAGCTGCCCCAAAACTTTAATTTTGTGTCTCCACCAAATCGCCATGGAAAACCCTTTTACCTTGCCGCCATTGTCATTCGTTGTCTCACCAAAACCGTTTACAGCTGTCATTGCTCCATCAGCTGTTTTCAAGTTCTTTCTTTCAACGTTAAAGAGTTTTTAGGGTTAGTGATTAGATGAATGTGTCATGGTACAGTGTGAAATCAAAGGCTTGGGCCAGGCCCATTTGCACTCTTAATTTAGCATGGAATTGAATTAGAAAGAGGAGGTAATTAAATTAGAAATATATAAGTGTAATGGTAAGGCTTGACTTGCGTGGCACAATATAGAAATTTTGGTCAAAGGGTATGATAATGCATTGAATAAAGAAATAAATATAGTAAAAGTAATATGGTAAGATAAATTTTTAACGTAGATATATGAATATATATTTGTATATTTTAATAATAAATTTATGTATTTTAACATAGATTTTAATAATAATATATCCTCAATAATAAATATATAAATAAAATACAAGAAAGTTATGGTAGATTTTAATGTAGGGTCATTGGCTTAAAAATTTTTGTTTGCACCATGTTATTATTTTCACTGTTTTTATTTGAGTTCTTTTTTTTATTTTATATTAAATAATTTTTAGTAAAACTCTAAAGGATTGTTTGTGTCATGCGGGATGTTATTTTAATCTTTGGATTGAATTCCTAAATGGACGTTCACGTCATGGGATTTAATTCAATAAGTTTTAATTTTGTTTGGATTATCAAAAGGCCAAATGCGTCTACGATATCCATATTAAAATCAATTTATAAAAATATAAAAATTCAAAAGAATAAAAAATATCAAGTTTTTCAAAACAACTCATCTATCTTTTAGAACTACGTATTCCCTACCCACTAAGGATGTTGATACGTAGGAGCAAGGTCAATCCTTGTCAGGTCCTTTAATTTAAAAATTATTATTTTATTTTTAATTGCATTTTGATTATATTTTTGGGAAAATAAACATTTTATAAACCACATTTGATTTTGCTCATTTGTTTAAAGGTACTGTCTTAGGACAGGCGTTGTGGGTGTTAATACCTTCCCCACGCGTAACCGACTGCCGAGCACATCTCTAGTTCGCAAACTTTTCCTTATTCTTTTCTTGGTTTTCCATAGTTTTCCATAAAAAAACTATGTTGGTGACTCCATCTCTTTCTTTTCATTAGTTTTAATTTCTCTTTCGGATCGCTATCTGTCGTCGTGATCGTGGTCGCGACACACTAAGAATGTTTTCCCTATGTTTTCATCACTAAGCTCGACGGCACCATAAGCAAAGACATTAGTAATCACAAAAGGACCATCCTATCTAAATCGGAGTTTACCAAGCATAAGTTTAAGACTAGAATTAAACAAAAGGACCTTTTGTCCGGTAGCAAACTCCTTGTGTAGAATCCGCTGATCATGAAAAGCCTTAGTTTTGTTTTTTTTGTAGATATACGAGCTCTCATATACATCCAATCTCAGCTCCTCCAACTCTTGTAGTTGCAACTTCCTTTCAACTGCAGATTAGGACAAATTCATATTACGGTGTTTAACTGCCAAATATACTCGGTGCTCCAACTCCACTAGCAAGTGCCTTACCAAAATAAAGTCGGTAGGGAGACATCCCAATTAGAGTCTCGTAGGTAGTGCTATTGCATAAAGCTCGTGAAGATATCATATATTATATGATGACAATCTAATTGTATATATTAGACATCAAGTGATGATGAGAAGGTGAAGGAAGTTCTTATAACAAAGCTTTTTATAACAAATGCAAGAAACCACCTTAACATAAGAAATTGTGATTAATTTTTACCAAAAATATTTTTTTGTTAGTCAAGTGTTAGTCTACGTTGTTGAGATTTATCTTCATGGCAAATTAAGTTGGTGCATTAAGATGTAATTATTTATGTACTTTTGGATAGAAGTTGTTGAAATGTAGTTTATTGTGTGGTCTTTAGTATAAGAGTGTAATGCAATTGGAATATATATATAACTTAAAGTGTACTTTGTACGATTATTTAAAAATAATTAATTCATTGTATATGTATTTTGTAAACTAATATTGTCGTATTTTATTTGTGAACATATTAGAAATAATAATAATAAAACTAGTAAAATTAAAAGTATATATATATATATATATATATATATATATATATATATATTATTTATGGTTGATAGTTTTTTATGGCGTTATATTGAAAATTTAAAATTATTAAATATAATTTAAAAGCGTATTAAAATTAAAAACATTAACTTACATGTTTAATACGGCAAATAGAATTTATTTATTTTGCTTGTAAATTTTAAATTATTAAAAAAAGAAAAATGAACGTGAGTTATAAGCTATTATCGTTATGACTAAAGCTTATTAACTTTTTTATAGCAATTACATAACAAAATCCCTCTCTACATCAACTTTAAAAAAGATTATTCATGTAAAAAACATTGCACGCACTTTACACCAAAATTAACTTAACCATACCTTTTAGTAGAGTAATTATGAGATCTGTCTTGAGATTGGTTTAATGATCTAATGTTTTCAACATCGATTCATATAACATTATAAATAATATTTTGATCAAGTATGCTCTTCTCTCAGAAAAACAGAAGTTATATTCTTAAAGAATAGATTAGACCTCTTAAAGGATATAATAGTCTTCATTTATGAGTTAGAATATTGCATAATGAGATAAGAAAATACATAAATACAAATAGATTAGCCAACTTGCGAATGGCAATTGGGACATTTGATGTTCATAGTTTGTCAATTGGAGATTGCTGAGTTTGGTTGAGACAGTCTCGTCCTTCTGGGCCATGTTGTGGGCCCATAAACAGATACTTCAATTCTTTCTCCAAATTATAAAGGCCCCAGACTACATTATCACTCCAAACCTAAATAACCATTATGAACTTTCATTAAATAAGCTAATTTAAACATGTGTTGAATCTAACTTTTTAACTAATTTTTTTCTATTTCTAACATGTATTGGAAATAAATAGAAAGCAACGATACTTAAGGAATACAAAATTGAAGAATACTTTGAGTACGGGACAAGTTTCCACATGAAGAATTTACTTTTAGTTCATATATATAGTGCGAAATGTAGATTCTAGATTTTGTAGGTGGTTTTAGTGGATACTTTTTTCAAAACTAAATCCAGTATTTAAAAAAAAAAATCTCAAATAGACCACCTCATACTTTATTTTTTAAACTATATTTGTCTGTGAAAATTCATAATTCTGAAGAACAAATTCTCAATTGTAAATAGTAATTCTCAACGACGAAAGATAGGTTGGAATTCAGCTATTCGGAGATCAAATTCTGATATGTATTTTTCTTTCTTTGGATTTTTTTTTCTTTCAAAGAGGAAGAAAAAAATTTAAAAGTAACAAATAAAATAAAAATTTATAATAGAGAAAAATAAATTAAAATAATTATTTAAAAATGTTGAGATTAATTTTGGTGAAAAACAAAAAAATCACAAAATGGAATGGTTGAACTAGGATTTAAATAATTCTTAAAAACTTTTGGTAAAATTAATCATTTGATTAATGATTCTAAACATATATTACAATAAAAAGGTTATTTAGAGATCAATTTTTAGCTACCATATAAAAAGGTTACATATTATGACCAAAATAATCACCAAATTAGGTTTTAGTTGCTAAATATACAAAATAAAAGTAGTGATTGGATTTACTGACCAATTAAGTCAAAATAATTAGTATCTGACATTAGCTACCAAGGTTTTAGCCACTTATACCATTAGAAGTGACTAAAACCTTGGTAGCTAATGTCAGATATCAATTATCTTAACTTAATTAGTCACTAAATTAAATCATTACTTTTATTTTTGTAGTTATTTAGCAACCAAAACCTAATTTGGTGATTATTTTGGTTACAATTAGTAATATTTTTACATGGTAGCTAAAAATTTGTCTCCAAATAGGTTTTTTCTTGTAGTGACATGATCTGATTCGTAAATCAATCACACTAAAATTCTTTCGTTGATACATAATTGTCAACTTTTCTAAATCATTTGTTTAGATATCTTTTTATTTATTCTGACTAAAGATTAGATTGTGATCCTTTTGTGTAACAAAGATCTTATGTTTATTTACTACAAGAAAAAACTATTTGGAGACCAATTTTTAGCTACCAAATAAAATGGTTGTTAATTGTGACCAAAATAATCCCCAAATTAGGTTTTGATTATTGAATAACTACAAAATAAAAGTCTGATTGGATTTAGTGACCAATTAAGTCAAAATAATTGGTATTTAACATTAGTTATCAATGTTTTAGTCACTTATATCATTATATTCTAAATTAGTCTCTAACTTAGTTAGATACCAATTTAGAATCTAATGGTTTGTGACTAAAACCTTGGTAACTAATGTTAGATACCAATTATCTTGACTTAATTGTTTATTAAATTCAATCATTACTTTCATTTTGTAGTTATTTAGCAACCAAAACCTAATTTGGTGATTATTTTTGTCACAATTAACAACTATTTTATTTGGTAGCTAAAAATTGGTCTCTAAAAAGCTTTTTTCTTGTAGTAATTTGTACTATGGAGGTTCATTAAGAAGAACATACTTAAGGAGATATCATTTTACAACCACTTTTCAACATGATATTGGTCTTCTTTTTTTCAAGAAGACTTATAATTAATATGATCAAATGAACATGTTATAAACACTTATTTTGTCCTTATATCTTTTAGACCAAAGTTTACGTCAGACCTAGATTTCACAACTTAACTAAATCACTTGAATAACTTACTTTCGTGTTCATTTTAACAAGTGATTATATTGTAGTTTTGGCATCTAATCGACCAATACAACTACAAAGAAAAATAAATTCTTAACTTTAAAAACATTTTGATAAAAATGTTTTAATAAATGTTAACATTCTAACTCTCTTTCTCGGGTTAGTGTAGATGATGATAATATGTAATGTAAAGGAGATAAGAAAGAAAAAGCACATACATACCAATTTATATTAGTTCGTCGGTATCACAAACTACATCTAGCTCTTGGCCAACTAGCCAAGTTTAACTAAGCAAACTAATGCGGTTAAGTACATGTCTAGTATTCTTTGAGCTCGTAATCATTCCTGGCTAACTCCTTTAGTATTCTTTCTCCAAGCCCCTCCTAACTGACATTGAGTATTCTTTGCTCAAGCCACTCCTAACAAACCTTGAGTATTCTTCACACCTAGCCACTCTTGACTAACCGAGTACTCTTTCAGATCGCAGTCACTCCAGGATGACCCTATCAATGAGTATTCTTTACTCAAGTCACTCCTAGCTAAAATTTAGTATTATTTCCCAAATAACCACTTTTGGCTAAGGTCTGGAGTTTGATGTTTCAATGATCTATTGATCATTAGGTTTGAAGATTGTGGAGGATTGCGTCTGACAAAGAATAGAATATCTAGGCTTTCTCTTCTAGTTTAGATCATCATGCTCTTCAGGGAGGGTAGTGTTTTTCGACGTATACAATGGTTGGGCTCACTCTCCTAGGTAGTTGGGTAAATACTCCAACTCATAGGATTCTATGTCTCCTAATACTTTAGTATTCTTTAAGCTTTAGGATCATTCTATGAAGTCACGAGGTGTGTTATTTCATTTTATCAGCATATTAATATATTTCAACATTTGCTCTATTGGCTTAAAGGAGTGCTCTTTGTTTGAGCAGCCCTTTGACATTACGTGTATTCTCCTCTCACTATTCTTCTTCTAGATGATGACAATACTCCAAATAGGTTGGTGCTTTGTGTATTCTAGCATACATCCTTAAGTTGCCATCCTCATGATTGTCTTTAGCTCGTTACTTTAGCTACATGTTCTCATTAACATACTGATATGTAGAATCACATAATAAATTGAAATGATTTTCTTTTGAATCATCATCAAGTTGATTATTATTATTATGTAGATGATAAAAGTTTCTTCACGAAAAACAACATCTCTGAAAATGAAGATTTCCCTAGCTTTAATGTCCATAACAATGTAGACTTTAACACTTGTTTTAAATCCTAGAAAAATACATTTTTCTGCTTCTAGAATCGAACATTTCTCTATTATTTGTTGGGGTAGAAGCAAAAGATAAGCACCCAAAGACTATTCAAACAAACAAATCAGGAACTTATTTATAAAGCAAATCATACAAGATTTTGAATTTGATAGCAAAAGAGGGTAACCTATTTATTAATTATATACACAATGAGATATAGCATATGACAAAAATTGCTTGGGCAAACGTGAGTGAAACATGATACTTTAAGTAACATTTAGAATGTGTTCATGTTTCATCTCCATCACATAGTTCTATATGAAGTTTCAATGCGAGAAGTGTGATGCAATATGCCAAAATTATCATAAAGGATTTTACAATAAAATTCCAAAAATTCATTCGTTCTTATGATTTAGTACGTTTATTAATCTGAATCTCCATATACATAACAAAGTTATTAAGAAGGGATCTAGTTTGACTTTTGTTCTTCATTAAGAATGTCAAAGTGTGTTTGAAAAATCATCAACTATGGTAAGAAAGTACCTATGTTCGTGTATAGATGTAATGCCAAGGGACCCTATATTGATAAGATAGAACACATCAGAGGTAACACATTCACTATTTGGAAAACTAAGTATATGTTGTTTAGCAAAGTAGCAGAAATTGCATATATTTTTACCGTTATATTGAATGTTGGAGTTTTCTTTACAGACTTGATCCAATATCTTATTAAAGGGGTGACCAAGTCTAAAAGGCCAAATATCAATATGCTAATTTTTTAAATTGAAAATATTATTAACATGATTCTTATGAGAAATGTCAAGATCCATGTCTGCAACAATATGATATAGATCGTAAAATGTAGTAGCTTGCCCAATCGTCTTTAATGTATGGATATCCTATATCTAATATTTTTTATATGAATATAAACATTCAAAACTAGAATGATTAATAAGCTTTTGAATAGAAACAATATTCAATGTGAATTCAGAAATGTAGAAAACATTATAAATGGTAAGTCATTTTATATTTCAAACAGATCTTGCATAATTTGCAAGAAGACATGTGTCATTTGGTAAACTACCTTTCAATGGCTTAATTTTATGAAAAATAATACAAATTTTTTTCATTTTTGTGTATAATAGAGGACTCGTCAATGGTGTTTATTTGTTTGACTTTGCCTTCGGATTCATACAATATTTTCAACAATTGTTATATTTATTCTTAGGTTAAAGATTCAATAACCTGCTTCTTCTTTGTATGATTCAATTGTTCTTCTTCTACAAATCATAGAGTTATTTTCAGTTCTCATTTGATTAACACTATTCTTGTATCTCTACTTCATCATGGAGAAAATCCATGCTTTGAGTAACACTCATCAATTGTATGGTTCATCTTGTGACAGTAACTACATTGCTTGTCTTGATTTCATGATTCCTCTTCCTTCCATTTTCCAACCATTATTTTGATTGTTTCCAGTTCGGTTTTGGAACTTCCATTCCTGTGTGTTGGTGTTGTTGACAAAAACATTGGATTCAACAAAATCATTTCCATTAAGTTGTTTTTCTTGCCAATTTACAAGAAAAAAAAAACACGGTTGATATCAGACAATGTTACCATAAGCAAGATTTGAGTTTTAACACTTATATAAACATTTCCAAGGTCTTTTAAGTAGCTTATCATGTCATCTGGAATTTCTAAAGGGCCAACCCCCTTTAGGTGTTGGTCAGCAAATTCGTTATCCCATTTCGAGCACTTTCATTGTTGAAGCGTCTCAATGCGAGCTCTCTATCAAAAGTTATTGTTGTTTAAAAAATTTTCGTCCTAAATTTTTGAAACCCAAAATCTATGATAAATTTATACAATGTAAGAACTTCTATCATCAAATATACACTAAATCAAGTTGCTCATAAAAAAATTTAGGTCAAAAGTAAATTTCTAAATATTTTTAATGAATTTTACAAAATTGTTAACCTCTTGCAAAGAGAAACAGTAAGGGTTGTGAAACCAAGCATTCATGATGGAGAAAGGCTCACACATCAAGTGTATAGCATCCTTAAAAACCTGCAATGTAAAAAAGTTAACAAATCACCTATGTCAAAAATTCTAAAGAAAGTAGACAAAGGCAACAAAGGAACCAACCAAATGAGCGTTAGTGAGAGTGAAAATATAGAGAATGCAAAGAACACAAAGAATGTATACAACACAGAGAACACAAATATTGAAAGCAGTGAAATATTAGGTTAATAAATCTGCGGCGCGTGCTCACTCAAAAATTGAATTTTTTTACATGTCGGAGCATATTATATCGGTTGTAGTGAGAATCGATGTAATAGACACCTTCTACATCGGTTCTATCTAACAACCGAAGTAGTATCTATCACCTATTACATCAGTTGAGGCTCGCAACTGATGTAATAGGTTCAGCGTCAAACTAAATTTTGAATTTTTATTTTTTCAGTCTTTTTTTACATCGGCTATAAGTGTCAACCGATGTAGAATGGGGTATATTACATTGGTTCATCAGTAACCGATTTAATATCTCTTCACATAATTTCAAAAATATCACTACGTTTTTGTTTACATCGATTACGTTTTAACCGACAATTTCAAAAATATCACTGGGTTTTTGTTTACATCGATTACGTTTTAACCGACAATTCACCCTGTTGTAGTATGTATTTTTTTTACTAGTGTATATCTCTTGATAAAAAAAAAAATAGATTCACAAAAATGAAAAATAAGATAAACAGAAAAGATAAAAGGGAAAAAAATAGAGAAAAGGGAAAAGAAATAGAGTGTGATCAATCACTCTAATACTATATTGAATTTCTATCATGCAAGATGAAGAAGCAAAAGTCAAGTGGAACCAAGAGAAAGAAAAGGAAAAGGAAGATGAGTAGTGAAAGTATTTAGATTAAAGAAAATTTATTGCACTCGTTCATCTCCGCAAAACAATGTTAAACGACATACAAGAAAAGGGATGGAAAACATACAAAATCTTACTTACACCTCAACTGCTAAAAAGCGAAAAAGAAATATTTTTATTTAAAATAGCTTTGTTTTAGTTGGTCAAAAAATTGCAAGATCAATTTAGTTTTTCTAATTGAGCGGTAATTGATACTGTGTATAGCGTTCTACGTTGACTTTACAACCGAAAAAATATTATTTTATTGTAATATAATATTTATTATAAAAAGTAAGATGAATAGCTTTTTTTAAACCGTGATTTCAAAAGGGTATTTCCCTTTCTAATAATTTGTTTACATTTAGAAGTTATGTGTTGTGACGGAAGTAGATATTACCTGACAATAAAAATAACCGCCAGAGAACTACTCAATATGCCAAGGTTTTCAAAATCAAACTGAAATAAATTTTATTACTTCACACACTAATTCTTTTTCGAGATATAAAATACATGTAAAGCACCAAACTAATTTAAAACTGATTTATAAAATTTTTGCCTAGAAGAACCTCACGAACCATGTTGTCCAAGTTAAGAAATGAAGTTCCGTAAGGGCCAAAAGCAGCACTTTTTGCCAATTCCTTCCATTGCAAGGCTTTCTCTTTCATCTCCTTACCCTTTTCACCATCCATCAACTCCTTCACAAGGCTCTCTATTTTGTCCCTCTTAACATCTTCAATCTCCAACCCAATCTCCCACTCTTTGCAACTGAACCTGCAATTGGTTTGTTGCTCCGCAAAGAAAGGCCAACATATCATAGGAACACCAGCACACACACTTTCCAACGTTGAATTCCAACCACTGTGTGTCAAGAAGCCTCCAATCGCAGGGTGATTCAGCACCTGCTCTTGAGAACACCAACTGGCCAAAAGGCCTCTATTTTTTGTTTGTTCCACAAACTCTGGAGGTAAAACAGCATTTTCACCAGCCACAAGATCTGGTCTTATAACCCACAAAAAGCTTTTGTTGCTATTACCAAGCCCCCATGCAAACTCAACCAGTTGCTCACTGGTCATAACTGTGATGCTCCCAAAATTCACATAAACAACACTATTAGGCTCTTTTGTGTTGAGCCACTCCACGCACTCGGACTCCTCCTTCCAGAGATTGGACTCAATTGCATTCAATTCTTTGTCATCAACACTCTTCACAAGTAAATTCAAAGGACCTATGGAATAAACAGGAGGCAAGATAGACGAGAATGCTTCCAACACATCGTGCTCTAAGGTATCAAAGGTGTTCAAGATTATTGCAGAAGCTCTTCGAGCCCTCTTGCACTCCGATCGTACGAAATCGAGCATAATATCATCTGAATCTGTGGTTCTGATGAAACTAGGAATATCCCTCAATCGAATTTCCTTGATGCCTGGTATCCAATCGATGGTAGTCTCCAAATACCCGTTCGTCAGATCACTTGAGTCTACATAGCATACAAACAAAAATTAATCTATTAAATTTAAATACCAAACATATAAAAAATATAAAGTAAAATGCATATTTAAGAGTAATAAAAAAAATAAAGTCTTTATTTTGTATATTATTATATGTAAAATAATTTTATAAGGAATAAGAATCTTTATTCATCTTATTTAAGAATAGGTTGACAACTTGGTCAAGCAGAAAAAAAAATCATAAAATAAACTCAAATTAATAATTGAATTGAGAATTTAAAATATTTTAATAATTTAACTTAAATTTAATTTAAATATAATTTTTCTATAAATATTAGAAAATTAAGTTTGTAAAATAAATTAATATATATATACACATATATATTGATTTTTCAAAACCATTAAAATAAATATTTTAAATAAAATCATTTAACAATTATGTCTGAAAAACTAGACTGAAAAAGGTGTACTTAACTAATGTATTAAGTCATCTGGTTCTACCATTTTTTAGGGGTTGAGTTGAGTAGACAAATGGAGAAACCCTACCCTTTCACCGCCTTAATTACAAGTACAAATTACCCTCATGACTATAAAAAATCAATTCATAAAATGAGTATGGTACCGCATTTATGTACACAACTACCAAAATTCCAAATCGCTTTCAATTGTAACATGGATCATTAAATGAATCTAACGTAAATTACCTTTGAGGGGTGTTATGCCCTTCTGGATGAACTGTTCGTATTGAACATAACACATGAACCCACATGCACTAGTTGTCCAAAACAGCACCTCAGGGACACCCAATTCTTCAGCAGCATCAAGAGTGAAGCTCATGACGCCGTCAGAAACTATGCAAGTCACCGGAGGGGCATCTGAATTGTCGAGTTTAGCGAGAAGGTTTCTGAAGTGGGGGAGGCAAGTTCTTCTGGTGGAGTCACACAGGGAAGGAATATCCTGTGTGGCGTCCACATCAGACTCGGGTAGACCATCGGGGATGGTTTCAAAACGAAATGAAGAGAGAGCATCAAGGGAAGAAGCCCCTCTGGTTTTGAGAAGGCGTTTATGGTTATACTCAGTGTTAACGAAGGTGATGTGAAAGCCTTTGAAGTGAAGGAGCTTTGCTAGTTTTAGCATTGGGTTTATGTGACCCTGTGCTGGGTATGGAACGCACACGGCATGAGGCTTCTTCATTGTGCCCAAAGAACCCATCTTTGTTATCTCTTCCTTTGACTGCGTTTGTGATTTGGGAAAGAATATGCAAGTGGTAGCTACAACGTTCGAGGTTATCAAAGGTTTGGTTTTATAGAGGAAACTTGGCGGTGGTTGTTTTCAAATTAATGTCGATGGTTGCTACGTCTGACTTCAACGCGATAATCATACGGGAGAGTTGTTTGCGTACATGCTTCTTGCATAAACACCATTTTTTAGTAATACTTTAATACAGAACCAACTTTAAAATCATATTTTTTATTTATTAAATAACTATTGTTATTGATAGATATATTTTTCCTATTCCTTTCTCATTCTATTGATGGAAGAGCCGCTTTTTTCACATTTTGATATACTTTTTCGTATGACTAAAGGATATTTATTTATTAAAATAGGTAAATTCGGTCACCTATCTTTTAGATAAATATGATTTTAAACTGGTTAAATAAAAATAATATATTAACGATTTCAATTAAAAATATTAATTAAAATCATGATATTTTTTAGTTATTTCATAATGTGTTTGTTAGGTTTAACAATTAACAAAAATAATAATAATAATTAATAAAACTGGAACATAAATATTAAAACATGCAAATTTATTTTAAATTAAAATAAAATAATATAATGATAATAATAATAAGAATTTTAATTAAATTCATACAAATTTAATTTAAATGATAATAATAATTATTAAAACAATAATTATAATTAAATTCATACAAATTAAATTAAAATATAATAATAATATTTAGAGATAATAATGATAATAAAAATATAATGATTATTTTTTAAAAAATAATAACAATAATGTTATGATAAATTTAATTAAAATAATAATAATAATAATGATAAAATTTGTCTATTTTGATAAATAAAAAAATTACATTAAAAAAAATAAAATAAACTGAATGAGGTGGGAGGTGACGTTGGTTTTGAGATATTTTTGTTGGGAAAAGTTTACCGTGGTGATAAGGAATTAAGGTTAATGAACACCATACATGCACAAAATAATACTATAAATAAAAATAATATAAAACATGAAGTTGTATGAATTTAGATAAATAATGGCTTTTATATATATTTCATCTATGAAAATTGAACATAGATATAACTCATAGATGGTGTTTAATCAATTAAATTAGATATTTTTAATAATAATAATAATTCAATATATATTACATTAAAATCATAATAAAAATACGATTTTTAGTTTTTTCTTTTTTAGATATTTTGTTTCAAATTTAAAGTAACAATTATGAAATATGTACTTAAAAAACACAAAAATTAATATCACTGGTCTTGACTGATAATTTTATACTTCATTAAAATCGTGTGATTAAATATAGTTATTTTGTTTTTTGCTGTATAAAAATTGGTATTTTTAACTTCGGTAAATGAAGTTTTAATAAATTGCCTCTATCTATAAATCAATCTGAAGATGGCAAAGTTTGACATACTGACAGAACATGTGCCCCTAAAGCTATTAAACATTGGAATGAGCAATCGTCATCCTGACTTCATGAGAGATTGATGATAGCTATTCTGCTGAAAACATTAATTTGAATCTGAAGATAAATAGTGAGAGAACGAAAAAGAAAAATAAATGAAAAATAAAATCATTTATAATTTTATCATTTTTTATATTTTTTATGAGTATGTGTCTACATTTCTTTTGTTTTACACTTATTCCCTTGTATTGGCACAATTTGGTTTTCGTTAAATATTGTTTGTTGTAGGAAAATAAGATTCGCTTTTCTTTCACTTTCTTTCACTTTTAATTCTTTATCGTGGCTTTTTTACTAGATTATACTTTCTTTACTTTATCTTCCCCTTTTTATATTTCAATTTACACCAAAAATAGGGTACACCTTTTTTTTTTTTGGAAGACCTTGGTATGCTGTCAGAGGTGACGACAGCAAATAAATATATAGACAAAAAAAATTGATTGAACCATGAAAAAAAAAAAATTGGACATTTGAAGCTCGTGGGGGCCTCGATTATTCTTCTACAAAATCAATTGGGTTCTGATTCAAATAACAAAAGTCAAAGTTAAGTTTATAAAAAATAATAAATGAAATCCAAACAAAGCGTTTCACCTCACACGCGCCTATCATATTATATATATATTTAACAACGGCCAATTTAGTGGGGCAGACACGTTCAACTATCAATTGCAACTTTTCAATACTGTTTGCAGTAAATATCTTTTAAATATATTTAAAATTTAATTTATAAAAGAATTAAAGTTTAAATTTATTTTCAATCTGTAAAAAGTTCAAAAATTTTATGTTTAATCTCCAATCCTTTTATTCCTTAGCATCTGATGTTGTAATATTTAGAAATTTTGTATTTTGCCCAAAACAAATATTTATTTATATTTTATTTTCATTATTTTTTAATTTTAAATAATTTTAAAAATATTTTGAGATTTTTTTCCTATTATTTCTTTATTATAATAACTAAATTAACTTTTCATTTCATTGTTTCGACTTCATAACATTCTCTCTTTATCTAAATAATTAAACTTTTTATTCTCCTTTTTCTCTTTATCCTCCCATTTCTACTCCTCAACCCAGATAAAATAAAATAAAATAACAAATGCAAATTTACAAAAATATTAAAAACAAAAAAACTTATTAGCAACTAGTACAAAATTTCTAGATTTTAAAATATACTTAAATCAATAATTGAAAAAAAAAACATGTATCAAATATTAAAATTCTCTTTTATCTAATTTTCAAATTGAGTTGTCATGTAAAAAATTATTACAATTAAACATCTTTAAACATGTCTTCGTTAAATAGAATTTAATACTAATTAGTGGATTGAATATTTTCAATTAAATTAAAAGATATAATTTTTAATTAATGGTATCCAATCATTAATATTAAAATCAAAATTATCAGTTTAATTTATAATTGAATCATACAATCTTAACTATTATACTCTTAATTACACTCAAAGAGAAACACAAATCATTTTTTAATTTATCAATTTACACGAATTTGATTTGAGGGGTGCATGAGATTTTAGTCCCTGTAATAAGTTCGAAACAGGAGGAACTTAAATATAATAAACATATGTGACACAATAAATTATAAATAATTTTAATATTATATATAATTAATACTTTTATTTATTCGTATTTTAAACTCATCTTAATTTTATTTATTTGAATTGAAAAAAAATTGAATATTAATTTTATTATTGTGATTTCATTTTGATTTTATTTTCTTCTAAATTAAATTATATAGAATGAAAAAAATTAATTTAAAAATATTATTTTTTTAAAACTTATGTAATTATATTGAATATTATTAACAAAATAAATTATGAGTATGTTTGGCCTTGGAAGAGAGTAGAAAATAAAATAAAAAGAGAGAGAAAGAGAGTGGAAATCAATTTTTTTTTTATTAAGAAAGAAGGGTTGAAAAGTGAAGGAGATGTTGGAAATTTTTAGAATATTTAGTTAACGTGAAAAATATTAAATTAATTGAATAATCTAATGAATTACGAAATTATTCTTAATCTAATTTGTAATAAAAATGAGTATAAAATAAAATTTGAAAATAATTAATTATGAAGTCACTAATTTATAAAATTGAAAATAATATTAAAAATATTTAAAATTTGAAATTAAAAATATTTAAATAATGAAATACAAATGATCTATAATATTTTTTTTCACATACCGATTTAAAGAGAATTAAAGTATAATAAAAAAAATCGAATAAAAAAATAAAAATTATACATTAAATTGAAAAATATATAAAATAAAAAAATATTAGATTATTTTATATTTAAATAGTAATATATTTAAAGATAAATAGTTTGTTAGTATAATCCGTATTAATATATTTATTTTTCGTATAATTAAAAAATAATTTACAAAAAATTTAATTTCATTAACTTTATTTAAATGTTGTTAGTAGTTAAAATAATTAAAAATATATTTGATTTTTTATAATTGTCATGTGTGTTTAATAAAAAAATAAGATTAATAAATTTAAAGGAAAAAATATTTTATTTACCTAATTTTTAAGTCAATTAAAATAATTTTGAAAATAACTTAAATTTCATAAAAATAGAAGACATAATTCCAACTATTAATAATAGATTACATATCTATTTAAACAATCCTTCAATTCTTCTTCGCGTTATTCACCTTCATCAACGTCATCTTCTTTCATTCCATTATAAAAATATGTCAAAGTTATAAATTTATTGAATTGAAATTTTATTACGTCACCTTTATATGTGTATTTTACAATAAGCTACAAAGTCATAAAATAAACAACTTTTTCTCTTTTTAACTCGCCGGGGGGCTAACAATCTCAACATCCCAGTATAAATACATTGAAACAGGCAAAATATTTTACTAAATTTTGCAAATTTCGGTGTTAAGCTAGAAAGGACACGTCAACAATAAATACATTGAAACAGGCAAATATATGAGATAGGAGTATAAATTTTCTTGTACTGATAAACTAAATTTTGCAAATTCCAATGTTAAGTTATTAAATGAAATTAAATTGTACAACATTGAAATTGGCAATATCTACATAAATGTGATATAATTACGCTTGCTACCTACCCCAGATGGAATTTGTTTTACCCGTAATTTGGTTGCCATGAAAATTTATAATTTTACATAATTAACTTAAAATTTTATAACTAAAAATTACAATAAATCATTATTTATGAAATTTGTTCGCTTACATTAACAAAATAAATAGAAGTCTAGATGGTAATCGACACCTCAAGGCCAAGTAAGAGTTAGGTGTTGGAAAAATATTGCATTGTGAATACAATTTGTGACTTTTAATATATTTCAATTTTGGTTTACTATTACTTTTTTTCCCTTATATAAATAATTAAAATTCAATTTCCTCTTTCAGGTTTTAATTTGTTTAATATGGTGTGAATTTCTTTTTAAATCACTTAGGTTCCTTTTGTGTTGGTATGTTATTCACTATAAGAAAAAGTTAAAATACTGACGGAACATTATAGATGAAATTTTATTTATCGGTAAAATATCATTATCGACGAATATCATCTCTTGTTAATTATCGACAGATTTAAATTCTTCTGTAATTAATATTTACTGATTTCTATAATATAATTAATATTTTCTGATTTATCGATGGATAAATTCGTCAGTAATTATCGACGGACTAAAAAAATCTGTTAGAAATTTACATACAACCGATTTACCGATTGATTTTGGGTGTTTTGGAAGGATTTGCCCCGTCGATAATTTGGTTTGTTTTTGTAGTGATCCAATTGTTATAGATATTAGAGTTTTACTAAACCTATGGTAGTGTTTGCTTGTATAAGGATTTTGAATGTATATACAAATCTAAACACTAGAGAGTTATCTTGTGAAGATTCTATCATTTTTTATTTAACTCTTGATTTGAGTTATTTTGTTGCTTGCTAAAATATATATATTCACATTCTTCTTGATTCCTTGATTTCTTAGAAATTGTATTTGCTTACTCTTATACATTCCTAAGATCTGCTGCTAATTATGCCATTTGTATTTGCATTATGTTCCTTTGTTTGTTTATGATGAATTGTTTTGCCCAGAATGTAAAAGAGTAAGTGTGAGAGTATTCGACAAGAACATTTTTACTCATACGTAGAAGATTTAATCTTTTCCTTTTTAGACTATAACTGTAAGTAAATCCTATTTTAATTGAAATTTATCTAATTGCGTTTATTTGGGTTTCAACTATAATTATTTTTTAATCTCATATTTTATACAACAAACAGTTTAATTCTTGCATAGATGTCTAATGGAAGCATTTGTTGCACTTGTTACACTGATATGTGTATACCTGATTAGTCAAAGTCCAATTCGCTTATTTTAAACAAATTTGGTAACAAAATATCTGAAAGATAAGTGAAAACAAAACTAAGAAAATGAATTGAGGAATAAAATATACAAAATCTCAAAAACAAAATCCACAAAATCTAAGGAAAATAATATTGGAAACAACATTTGAAACATAATCTAAATCTAAAATCTACAAGGACAAGAAACCTATAAATGCATAAAAGTAATAAGGAGGAAGGATATATCTTGACAAGAGACTACACATTGATATAGGCTCGAAAACCAACTGCATCTTTTTCCTTAGTCTTTTATTTTATTCTTTGTAATTACTTTTCCTTTTGCCTCCACTTGGAAGGTTATACCCTTTTGAGTTTATTCTTTTATGATTTCAAATTTAATTTTGAGGTTCTATGAAATTAAGTTTTGTCCTTCAATTTATGTAAGAGACTATACTAGATGGTCTAATAATTTTGAACTCTGAATTTGCTTAGGAATTATTCTTGAATGCTTGTTAATCATTCAATTCTATTCTTAATTGTAATTTTTGTTTAATTTGATTTATTCTAAACAATCTCTTGTTTGTTTAATTCAAGAGGTAAAATACTAAAATCCTCAATAGCATATGCTTGGACACAAATGATGAACTTAATAAATTGATTTATGCTTGTTTGATTAATTTTCTTATGTTTGGAAATTGGATGAATGATATATATAAATATATATATATATATATATATATATATATGTGTGTGTGTGTGTGTGTGTGTGTGTGTGTGTGTGTGTGTGTCATTTCTGACCTCTTTTGTCTTTCCTGAAGTAAGTTGGTATATG
>Ga0209489_102894_pt1 | contig 34277 bp, 27 predicted proteins | sample SiratrowhiteBW_FD_187527 | JGI IMG/M metagenome (GOLD analysis project Ga0209489, IMG submission 187527) | Root nodule microbial communities of legume samples collected from California, USA - Siratro white BW (SPAdes) (version 2) | ecosystem: Host-associated > Plants > Roots > Nodule | place...
ATATTATAATATTATAATATTATAATATTATAATAATATAATTTAAATCAATATTAATTGAAATAAATATAAATATAAAAAAATAACATTAACATTAGTTAAATTAACGTTAAATTTAATAACATTAAAAATAAACTGGATTCAATTTATTAAATGTAACTTAGATATATATTAAAAAAAATTAAACTAGTGGCTATCACTGTAAACTTATATAAATATAAATATTATAGTTAAATATCATTAAAGTAAATTACAGTGGTACAAAATTTAATAAATATTAAAAATAAATTAAATTATTATTCCTTAACTGACATTAGATTAAACAAATATTAAAGAAAGAATAAACTAATATCAGTTGCTTCTAAAGACAATCCTTTGTTCCTGAAGACAATCCTTTTACTGATGAAGCCTGGTATGCAAAGTTTTTCTAAAAGGTTCACGAATATGGGAGAAGATTTTTAACTTAGATTTTAATGGTCATTATGAATTATTCTAATAACGAGAAAGCTGGTAGATCACTTAAAATGCTGTTAAAAAAAATCACAGAAATAATTTTTCAAGGTTTGTTTAGTATTAAACTTGATGTCGATCTGGTTAGAAAGTTTAGGAGTTTTGGTTTAGTCCACTTTATTAATGTGGGTCCATATCTTATAATAGAGTGTAGGTTATTTAAATTCTTTCTTTTAAATTTGAAGAGGAATATAAGTTAATTTTTAAGTATTTGATTATTTAAGTGAAATAGATAGTGATTTAAATAAGTTAAAAATGTGTCTTTACACTTTTAGAAAATTTAAGAGATTGAGTAAAAGTGATTGTAAAATGGCTAAAAAACCTATTAGAATAGGTATAACAAAGAAGAAATGGTAGAAGAATTTACATATCTTAGTTTTGATTTTCATTCTTTTGTTGTTTTATTTTTAAACATAAAGAATAAACCTCTTTTAACTCTTTTGTTTCTATTAATTTTGTTTATTTATTTTTTCATATTAAGATTTAGGGTTTAAGGTTGGTTTTTTTGTTTACTTTAATTTTTTTTTTCATAGATTTGGTGTAACTTTCGTGGTCTTTTTTATTTTTAATAAATTTTATGTGATGACTTTATCTCTAACATGAACTTTAATATAAAAATTAAACTAATATTAATTTAAATTAATTCTAGTTTAAATAAATGTAAATATTAATATTGGATAAGATTAGTATTAGTAAGTTAATATTAACGTTAATATATTCAAATTTTGTTAAATATTTTTATTTTAATTTCAACTTATGGTGTAGTTAATTGAGTATATTTTATATTATTTATTGAAAAGTACTAAATTCTCATAATTAATAACTTTTTATTCCATTAACACTCTTTTGTTTTTTTCTTATTTTTCCAATAAACTTCTTTAATTTTTAATTCTTAAAATAACACTTTTTTTTTCATTATATTAATTACTGGTAATTATGGTTATTTGTGAATTTTTTAAGAGTTATTCTTTTCTCTAACAGAGAAATTGTCATTATTAGTTTATTAAAATTAACATAAAAAATAATACAAAAATATAAACTAAAATTTAAAAAAAAATAAAATAAAATAAAATATTTTATAAATATTATTAACTAATTAATTATAATAGAAAATAAATAATCATATATTTTATTTTATATTTATATAATAGATTTAAATTTGGAAAAATAAATTATAATAACCTTATAACTATATTTTATATTCAAATTGAAATTGAATGAAAAAATTATAATAAATTATAAAATTTGTAAATTATACAAAACTTTGCTGATGGGTAAAAAAGTGAGACAGATGGAGACGTCCATACGAGATTTTTCTATTTAAGATACGTTTCTCATAACTGTCTACATTATCCCATACCTTTCCTCTTTTCTTTACTTCATCAAAATGTCACTTGCTGGAAAAATCAGCACTGAACTTCCTGTTCACGCAACTGCAGACAAATGGTTGCACACCTTCACAAACCAACTCCACCATATTCAACACGTTGCTGATAAAATTCATGGAGCCAAACTCCATGAAGGTGATGATTGGCATGTCAATGATTCAGTCAAACACTGGACTTTTACCTTAGGTAATTACTTGTATATTTAAATTATGTTTAAATATTTCAGAAATATCAAAATAAGAGAAATTCCATTTTAATTTATGGAACAAACTTATAACATTATTCATTTGGATTAAACTTTTCAATAGGTATTGAAAGAGTAAGAAGGCAAAATAAATTAAGCAATTCTTATTACATCTGCGGAAATTAACTATCCCAGAATTGAATAAGCTAAAATAATATAACTAATTGTCCAAATAATAGAATTTATTCAATCTTCTTATTTTATTTTTAACAGTATTGTTGAAAAGAAATGTTTAGTGAATTATTGAGAAGTTTATGAAAAACAATAATTTATTTTCTTATATTATGTGCCTTTTATCATGTTAAGAAAGTATCTAGCAACATTTACTTATCCACAAAATCTGAATCTAAATACTGTTTAAGGGATTCAAACTCCGTATCACCTATATGTAAATTGTTTTACTTTTTTTTTTTTTTTTTTTTTTTTTTTTTGCTGTATAAGCATTTATTAAAAACTTTAGCCCAAATAGAGTCTAAATGAAGCTAATAGAAAGATAAAAACAGAAAATTACTATTGTTTAGAGACCAAAATTGAAAAAAAAAAATCACTTATAAGTAAATGGGTTATCAATTACTATTCTTCTATTTTTCTTACACAAAAATTTTTGTTAATGATCTTGGTTACTTGTGAAAGAACAGACGGTAAGGCAATAACATGTCATGAAACCATTGAATCCGTTGATGAGAAGAACAAAAAAATTGTATTCAAGCTATATGGTGATGAAATCGATGATAAATATAAGGTCTTTTACCTAATCTTTGAAGCCATTGAGAAGGATGGTGGCAGTGCTGCAATTAGATGGAGTGTTGAATATGAGAAGGTGAGTGAGGAAGTTCGTCCCCCATATGGGTACTTAGAATTCTGTGACCATTGCATCAAAGATGTTGATGCTTATCTTATCAAGGCTGAAGAAAATGCCAACAAATAAGAATTGAAAGATGGATGTGGTAAAAGATGATGCTCATGTATGTACTATAATAACTGTGTGAAGTTTGATGTGGAGAATAATGGTTTGTAATTAGATGTGAATGTTATGTTAAAAGGTGGTGTTTAATAAAAGGATATTTGCAGTCTTTTTTGTCATTAAGAACAAATAAAAACACATCAATTAAATTTAGTCATGGGGTTTCACATGACCTACATGAAATTAGAAAAAGATATACAACTATTCAAGTATACAGTCAATAAATTATAAGTGGAGTCGTCAAGAAAAAAATTCAAATCAACATTTTACTTTTTAATAATAATTTCGTTTGTCATATTATTTGTATTAGAAGTTCCATATCCACTTGAAAACACAGAGAGAATTAATGATATTTTTTTAAATGTTTTCAGTAATAAAGAATATATAGATAAAAAGGTTGGCTCCCATATAAAAACACAAAATTTCCTTGATTGTTATTTCTCTCTAATCTTATCATTGTCATTCATACTTTTTTAAATCTTTTCTAAATGCAACCTTTTTAGTTGATGATATTTATAATAAAAATAATTCATGCCAAAAATCTTATAGATTGGATTTTATGATACTTTTTTAAATCTTTTCTAAATGCAACCTTTTTAGTTGAGGATATTTATAATAAAAATAATTCATGCCAAAAATCTTTTAGATTGGATTTTATGAAAATGTTATAGGGAAAAAAGTTTGAAAATTTAAAAAATATCCTAAGTGTGGATTGTCATGTTACTAGTAGAAAAAATACTTTCTACATCGGTTCTGGAAGACATTTTAATCGGTTTCAGAACCGATGTAAATGCAGGTGACGTAGAAAGTTTTGGACTTCTTATGTGGGTTCGATAATCGACGTAGTATGTATATATACTATATCGGTTGATAAATAAATTACCAACATAAAATACCAGTTTGAATAGTGCCCAGGAGGAGATACTATGTCCGTTATGGCTCTCAACTGACCTAATTTTTCTTTAATTTTTGAAAAAAAAATTCCAAAATTTTCCAAATTTTTTTGATAAATCTCTAATCCATACAAAGGAAACACCACAACAATTTCCAAAATTTTTTGACAAGTATAGATAAGTGAAATAGAAAAAAAATGTGAAAAATACTAAAAAGAATAAAGATAGTAAAAGATGAAATTTTGGAAAAAATTTGGATTTTGAATCCCCTTTGGGTATTGCCCACAACCTTCATTAATCATTTCGAGCATCTTTCATTTTTGGAGCGTCTTAACCCTAGCTCTCTATCAAAAGTTATGGACGTTTGACGTTTTTTCATCCTAAATATTTGAAACCCTAAATCTATAATAAATCTATACAATGTTAGGACTCTACCATCAAATATAGACTAAATTAAATTGCTGATAAAAAATTTGGTTCATAAATAAATTTCTAACTATTTTTAATGAATTTTACAAAATTGCTAACCTCTTGCAAAGAAAAGCGGCAAGGGATGTCGAAGCAAGCATTCACGATGGCAGAGAAAGGTTCACGTATCAAGTGACAAAATGAATCCTAGAAAAACCAGTGAACATAAAGATGCAAATGAAAACCAGTGAGAAGAGAAAGCGACACCACATGAAATGCAAATTGAAATTAGTGAAAAGAAAAAGCAACACCATGAGAAACGAACCTTACAACGCGTGAATGCAATGGAGGAAATGAAGTCAATGAAGGCACGTGAAACAACTTCGAGTACAAAAATGGCAAAGGGAAGTAGAAAAACCAGAACAACACTCGAAAGTGAAAACGAAGAAGGCAAAGCGTAAGAGAAAAACAATGGCTAAAATGTTAAAATAGTATCTAACCCTAATTTAAACTTGAGACGACATATTACGTCAGTTGGGATCCCAAGTAAAGTAATATGTTACCCAATTTTCCGCAAATTCACTCTCGTGCGCACAAGGGAGATACTACGACAGTTGGGAGCTCCCAACCGACGTAGTATCTTCACCGTCATCACAAAGTTTTCAAATTTTGAATTTTATTTTTCTAGTGCTCAGTTATTTGCGGAACTGACGTAGAATATGGTATATTACGTTGGGTTTGTGTGAACCGACGTAATAGCTCTTCATATATTTACAAAATTGTCACTACGTTTTTGTTTACGTCGATTCCTTTTTAACTAACATCATATCTTGTCGTAGAAAGCCATTTTTCTACTAGTGTGTTATAATGTCCACAATGGTGATAAAAAAATAATGAGGTGATGGTAAATGATGGTCCCCTTGCAAAGACACTTTGGTCTCATTCACTAGTTACCACTACAAGAAAAATTATTATTATTATTATTATTATTATTATTATTATTATTATTATTATTATTATAATGATTATAAATGTATTAGTATAGATGATAAATGGAAAGATAAAATTATAATAATAATTAGTCTCTAACTTAATTAGATACCAATTTAGAATCTAATGGTATAAGTGACTAAAACCTAATTTGGTAGTTATTTTGGTCACAATTAATAACCATTTTATTTGGTAGCTAAAATTGGTGTCTAAATAGCTTTTTTTGTAGTGGGTAATGAAGTTCCTCAGTTTGGAAACAAATTAATAAATCTAAGGCTTGGAATAACTACAAAAGGAATAAATCCATGTTCATGGCCTATTTTACTAGTGAATTATAATTCGTTTTAAGTTTGTCTGTGAAGTGAGAATACATGATGTTATCTATGATGATCTCTAATCCATGATAACTTAGATATGATATAAAGGTTTATCTCAATTCGTTGATTGAAGATGTAAGAGTATTTTGCATGTCATGTTATTTTGTGCAATTAATGACTTTCTTGCATGCGGGAACTTGTCAAGTTATAATGTGAAGGGTCATAGAGCATGTCTTGTGTGTGAAGGAAACACATTGCATAAGCAATTGAAACACGAAAGGAAGATAATTTCTCCCATACCATAGATTTTGGAAAACCTTTAATGGATACCAAAATAGTGGCCTATATTCCTTAAGATTTTGTGGGTTCTAAACCTTTGTTATAAGAGTTAAGAAAGATGCATTTGTTCCTCTAGGCCACGACCCAAACTTATATGCCGCGACCAAGTCGATGACGAATGATGACGATCCGAAAATATAAGAAAAAACAGTAAAAAGAAAGAGATGGAGTCGCCACCATAGTTTATTGCGAAAAACTATGGAAAAACCAAGAAAAAGGAAAAGGAAATGATCTGCGAACCAGAGATGAGCTCGGGAGTCGGTTACGCGTGGGGAAGGTATTAGCATCCCACAGCGCCTGTCCTAAGACAGTACCTTTAATAAAATGAGCAAAATCAAATGTGATTTATTAAATGTTTACTTTTCCCAAAGATAAAATACAAATAAGAACAAAAATAATATTTTTAAATTAAGGACCCGACAAGGATCAACATTGCTCCTACGTATCAATATTCATAATGGGTGAAGAATCAGGGAATACGTAGTTCTAAAAGATAGATGAGTTATTTTTGAGAAACTTGATATTTTTTATTTTTGAATTTTTATATTTTTATATTTTTATTATTTTTGAAATTTAAATTTTATTTTCGGATATCATAGACATGTACGGCCCTTTTGATAATCCAAACGAAAATTGAAACTCTTTGAATTAAATTCCATATGACGTGTGCGGTCATTTAGAATTTAAATCAAGAATTGTTATTTTTTTAAAAAGAAAATCCCGCATGACGCGAACAGTCATTTAGAATTTTAATTAAAATTTATTAAAACATTCTTTCTTTCTTTTGTGAATATAAGAAATAGGCTTTTAAAAGAAATAGCCCAATGTTAAACTCCTAAAGTATTTTATTCTAAGTAAAACACAAAGTTAGGGGTATTTTTGGAATTTAGAAAATCTGTAGGTGCACATCTTAATTAATGGGGGTGCAGGAAATAATTCCCTAATCAGAAACCCACTTAAAGGGCATTTTGGGGATCAGAGAGAATTGTGAGTGCAGATCCAAAGATATGGGGGTGCAGCGAGTAAGTGGCACATTTCATTCAAAAGACCTAATTAGGGTTTGATTAGTAGAGGCATAAGACCTTGATGTTTAGGATGCGGAAACCCTTAGAGAGGCTATCACCTCACTAGGCGGTCAGATGCGACGGCAACGACTAGTTGTCGTCGGCAAACGCGATCTGAGGGGCGCTAACGGTGGCGCCGGCAACGATGGAGGTGGCGAAAGGTTGATGGTAAGCGACGACGAGTGTTTGGCAAGGTGTTTCGCATTTGTGGAGGCAAAGGTGAGACCAGGGAGGGTGTGGCCCTCCTCGATGATGACGGTGAGGGATGAGGTCGTGGTGGTGGTTCCTGACAATGGTTGGCGGCTTGCAATTAAGGCATGGAATGGCGACTAGAGAACATGATGGTAGGGAGATGTTTAGAGGCAAAGGTTGGCTCGTAGAAGTGCAACTTGGGTCGTTCATGGCGGGGTTGGCGGGACTGACGACTACGGTGGCACCGTTGGCGACCGCCGGATCTATGAGGGCAGTGGTAGTGGGAGGCGAAAGGAGAAACGAGAGTGAGAAGAAGGAGGAATGAGGGTGAAGTGAGGAAGAAGGTGACGTAAGGAGGAAGATGACGTGAAGAAGAAGGTGACGAGAGGAAGAAGATGACATTGTTTTGGTGGGAGAGATTTGAGTGGTTAGTTGCTGTGTGGATTTGGAGGTACTGTGAGAGAGAGCAAAGAGAATGTTGGGTTGGTGGTGCCTGTTAGCTATTTTTTAGGGATTGTTAGATATTTTATTCAATAAAATAGTCCTAATTTATAGGGATGACTAGGTCTAGGTAGTTGCGTATTCTTTGCCTAAATTAGTGTCATTTCAGTTTGTATAGGCCTATAAAAGCCATGTCTCTGCTATTAAATAAATTATGCATTCTCTTCATATCTTTCTCTGTGCCTGAATATATATTTAGACTAACAATTGGTATCAGAGCTCCGCAAGGGGCCTGATCAAAAGTGAGTGAAGAGAGCATCTAGTAACAGTTTCAGAAATCGTGAGTTGTCATTAGGGATTCCACTGTTCATTGTTACTGTCGTGACTAATCTTCATCCTCTGCCGTTCAAAGCCACATACAACCCATGTTCATCTCTGTGTTCTAAGGAAGAAGAAGAAGAAACTGTGAGCCCCATTTTCACTTCGCCCTCGCACTCCTTGCCGAATCTCCAATCTCACCGCCGCTCTCCGTTCACACCATGACTTCTTCCGACAAATTTATTCAACCATCCATTCCAAGGTTTGACGGACACTATGATTTCTGGTCTATGACAGACGGAATCCCTAAGCTTGGTCCTACACCCACCGAGGCACAACAACGGACTGCATCCGAGGCCTAACTAAAGGATCTAAAAGTGAAAAATTTCTTGTTTCAAGCTATTGATCGAGAAATTCTTGACACCATATTGGACAAAAACACATCACAAGCAATCTGGAGATCTATGCAGCAGAAGTATCAGGGTTCCACAAGGGTCAAACGTGCTCAACTTCAAGCACTTCGACGTGAGTTTGAGTTACTGGCCATGAAGGATGGGGAAAAGATTGACAACTACCTCGGACGTACATTGAGTATCGTTAACAAATGAAATCCAATGGTGAAGTAATGGATTCCAGTACAGTGGTTAGTAAGATACTCAAATCTTTAACCGCAAACTTCAACTATGTCGTATGTGTTATTGAGGAATCCAATGACTTGAACAACTTGAGTCTTGATGAACTCCATGGCAGTCTACTTGTTCATGAACAACGCATGCAGAATTCTCAACCAGAGGAACAAGTTTTGAAAGTCACGTATGATGATAGAGCAGGAACACATCGTGGTCGTGGTCGTGGTCGCAGCAATCATGGACGTAGAAGAGGAGGCCGTGGAAGACAGTCTTTCAACAAGGCACTCATTGAATGTTTTCAATGTCATAAGCTGGGCCATTTTCAGTATGAATGTCCTGATATTACAAAACAGGCTCATTATACAACGTTTGACGAGGTACCTGAAAGTGCAGATGAGATTCCTGAAAGTGCAGATGAGATTCTGTTGGTAGTATATGAAGACAATACTCATCCTGTTCAGATGGAGAATTGTTTTCTTGATTCTGGGTGCAGTAATCATATGACGGGAAATAAGCTCTGGTTTACAGAAATACATGAAGACGGACTCCACAGAACTGTGAAACTTGGCAATGCTACTACACTGGAGGTAGCTGCTAAAGGAAATATTCGGATCCAGATTAATAATACTGCTCATGTTATTTCGGATGTTTATTACGTTCCGAAACTTAAAACAAATCTTTTAAGTCTTGGCCAACTTCAAGAAAAGGGACTTACCATTCTAATTCAACATGGGGTATGCAAATTATTTCATCCAGACCGAGGATTGGTGATTCATACTACCATGCAAGGGAATCGCATGTTTTATTTGTCAGCAACGATGTGTTCTCAACCTTCTCAGTGTTTTCAAACAGAAGATATCACTGAAAAGGAAACTCAACTGTGGCATAAACGATTTGGTCATCTCAACTTCAGAGGACTCAATACACTTGCACATAAGCAAATGGTCATTGAACTACCCTCACTGAAGACTTCCACAGCTGTATGCACCACATGTCTTGTTGGCAAGCAGCATCGTGAGACCATACCTAAGTCAAGCACTTGGCGTGCATCAGCTAAATTACAATTAGTCCATGCTGATATCTGTGGTCCTATCCCACCTGCCTCCAACAGCCACAAAAGGTATATATTGAGTCTTGTTGATGATTATTCTCGTAAAACATGGGTTTATTTCTTGTATGAGAAATCTGAAGCCTTTAAGGTACTCAAGAATTTCAAAGCATGTGTTGAAAAGGAATCTGGAACTTATATTATTTGTTTGAGAACTGACAGAGGAGGGGAATTCACGTCCAAGGAGTTTACAGATTTTTGTACTCATCATGGTATCTCCAGACAACTGACAGCAGCTTACACTCCTCAACAAAATGGAGTTGCAAAGCGCAAGAACAATACTATCATGAATGCAGTCCGAGCAGTACTTCATGAAAAACAAGTTCCCAAATCCTTTTGGCCTGAAGCAGTGAAGTGGTGTGTTCATGTTCAAAATCGCAGTCCCACTACTGCAGTAAGTCAATGCACTCCAGAAGAGGTATGGAGTGGTTTAAAGCCTCGTGTTGATTACTTTCGAATATTTGGATGTGTTGCACATGTTCATATTCCAGATCAAAGAAGACGCAAATTAGATGATAAGAGTCACACAAGTGTTCTCTTGGGAGTGAGTGATGAAACTAAAGCTTACAAGTTTTTTGATCCTATGACAAAGACGGACATAATAAGTAGAGATGTCATATTTGAAGAAGACAAAGGTTGGAATTGGCTTAAGAATGCAGATGCGAGTTTACCTCTTGCACTTGATTTAGAAAGACAAGATGAAGAAGGGAAAGACGACACTGAACCTCTCCATGAAGTAGCTAGTGGTAGCAATTCTGACTCAGAATCACATGAAACAGTTTCTGATCCTGCATCTGCAGCCTCTATTCCTCCAGTTGAAGGGAGGGCCACAAGAACTCGAAGACAACCTGTATGGATGACAAATTATGAAACTAATCTGTTTGCAGAAGAAGAAAATTTGCTAGCAATGCTGACAACTAGCTGTTGAGATCCACAAATTTTTGAGGAAGCCAATAAGAGTCAGAAATGGAGGGAGGCCATGGACACGGAGATGACAGCAATAGAAAGAAACAATACGTGGAAACTTGTTGACCCACCTGAATATGTGATACCCATAGGTGTAAAATGGGTTTTCAAAACCAAACTCAATGAAAGAGGACAAGTAGAGAAGTATAAAGCTCGTTTAGTTGCAAAAGGGTATGCTCAGACATATGGAATCAACTACACAGAAGTTTTTGCTATAGTTGCTATACTTGACACAGTTAGAGTATTGCTAGCAGTAGCTGTTCATAATGCATGGGAAGTATTTCAGCTTGATGTCAAAAGTGCCTTCTTGCATGGTCAAATTCAAGAAAATATCTATGTTCATCAACCTGCTGGGTTTATCAAAGAAGGCAGAGAAAACCAAGTATACAAGCTGAAGAAAGCTCTCTACGGGCTTAAACAGGCTCCACGAGCCTGGTATAGCAAGATTGAAGCTTATTTTTTCAGAGCACAATTTACACGATGCACCAGTGAACACACTTTGTTCACAAAACAAGTTAGAGGCAATATTTTAATAGTAAGCTTGTATGTGGATGATTTAATTTTTACTGGAAGTTGCAAAGCCATATGCGAAGAGTTTAAACATTCAATGCAGTTGGAGTTTGACATGACTGATCTTGGTAAAATGAGACACTTCTTGGGCATATAAGTCATACAGAATGAAGCAGGCATTTTTATCTGCCAAAGAAGGTATGCACGTGAGATTCTAGTTCGGTTTGATATGATGCATAGCAATTCTGTGAGAAATCCCATGGTTCCAGGAACTGTTTTATCTAAAGATAATGAACGAATTTCAGTAGACACTACAAAGTTTAAGCAAGCAATTGGCAGTCTCATGTACTTAATAGTCACACATCCAGACTTGATGTTTTGTGTTTGCTTAATTAGTAGATACATGGCCAACCCCAAAGCGTCTCATTGGGCAGCAACAAAACGTCTCCTCAGGTATCTACAAGGTACTATTGAATATGGTCTCTTCTATAAAAAAGGACAGAAAATGAGCTTATCTGCCTACAGTGACAACAACTATGCAGGAGATCCAGATGATAGGAGAAGTACTACTGGATCATTATTTATGATTGGAACTACAGCTGTATCTTGGGCTTCAAAAAAATAGCCTGTGGTAAGTTTATCAACCACTGAAGCTGAATATATTGCTGCCGCATATTGTGCATGCCAATGTATTTGGCTCAAACGAATCATAGAGCATCTTGGAATAGAAGCAAAAGAAGCTACAAAAATTTTATGTGATAATAGTTCTACCATACAATTGTCCAAGAATTCAGTTTTTCATGGCAGAAGTAAGCATATAGCAGTAAGGTTCCATTTTCTCAGAGACTTGGTTAATGATCAAACTATCACACTGAAATACTGCAATACAAATGAGCAAGTGGCTGACATTATGACAAGCCTTAAAGATTGAACAATTTGAAAAACTTAGACGTATGCTTGGAGTTTTTGCAGTTCATGAGATAAGCTCAAGAGCTTAAGGGAGGGATTGTTAGCTATTTTTTAGGGATTGTTAGATATTTTATTGAGTCAATAAAATAGTCCTAATTTATAGGACTGACTAGGTCTAGGTAGTTGCGTATTCTTTGCCTAAATTAGTGTCATTTCAGTTTGTACAGGCCTATAAAAGCCATGTCTCTGCTATTAAATAAATTATGCATTCTCTTCATATCTTTCTCTGTGCCTGAATATATATTTAGACTAACAGTGCCTGTATAAGAGACTATTTTGTGGCTTCATAGGTTACTAACAGTGGTTTGTAGGGGAAAAGAGAAAAAGGGTGAAGAACATTCAAGTCATATAATTAATATCTATTAACAGGAAAAACACATTCAAGTCATATATAAAAAAAAAACAAACGGAGAAGATGATGAACAAGGACCTTATAGCAACCATGAACAGTGCAATTATAAACAACAAAATCACATAAACACATGACTGTTAATTCAATTGCCTGTGGAAATGTTTGGAAAACTTGAATTACAACTTACAAGTAATCTCACAATCAATCTAGCAAAGCTTCCCACTTCTCGACCTCTATCTTTCTTTTCCCTCAATTCAATTTCACTCTCCGTATTCTCCTTCAAAAATAATCGCCCTGATGCTCCCTTTTCCCACCAATTTTAACTTCTTTTTTCTCTCTCTTCTAACAATTTTTTTTTAACTTTTCACTCACCAAATCTTCTCCATTCCTATCTTGCCATGTGGCCACTAAGTTTTTGAAAACTCTCCATTCCTAGCTTGCAATGTGGCCACTAATTTTTAAAAACTCTCCACTCCTAACTTGCCATGTGGCCACTAATTTTAACAAAACTCTCCCCTCCTAGTTTGCCATGTGGCAAGCAATTTTAAATTTTTTTTCAATTTTTGAATTTTAAACTTATCATGAAATTATTTGAGTTTTATTTGAACCGCTCACTTTTTTTCAATTTTAATTAATTCTAATTAGTCATTTATTTTTTTTCTTCCTTTATCAGAATTTTTTTAAAAAAACATTTTCTTTTTAACAAAAGAAATTTTAATCAATTTAATTTAATTAATTTAATTTAACTTTTTAAAAAAAATCTAAAAAATAATGAATAAATCATTTATTAATAAAAATTTTATCGGTATATTTTTAACCGGACAAAATTGGGTATTGACATTATAAAAAGCCAAAATTGCTCTAAAAATATCACATTTTATAACATCACAGGCCTGTTTAATAAAATTAAAAGTATATCCATCTGGGTCAGAGGTCTTAGCACCATCACATTCCCATATTGTTATTCTAACCTCCTTCTCAATTATTTCCTTAGTTAGGGGAGCATTATCCACTTCACCAATCCTTATGAATAGCATGTTATCTAGCAGGACCTCCACTATATTTCCCTCAGAGAACCTATCCCTAAACATTGATCTTATTACCTCCCTAATCGTATTGATGTCTCCACACCACCCATTATCATTATGTATCCCTCTAATACTATTTTTAACCATCTTCCAAATAATGATTTTGTGAAAAAAAAAAACTTGTATTGAGATCCCTTCCACCATTCATTTGGCCCTAGACTTTTGTTTGGCTAAAACCTCGGATTAGTGAAGCACCAGTTTCAGCTCAACCATTAACTTTCTTCTCTCTGCCTTACCTTCCTCCTGTAACAAATTTCTCTCATCTTCCAAATCAAGACTTTTAATAGAATCAATAAGGCATTATTTCTTCTTCTCAATATGTCCAAAGATGTCCTTATTCCATTCCTTTAAACACTATATAAATGTAACACATGTGAAGAAGAATATATGTGATAGCTTAATTCGAACACTTCTTAACATAAAAGGAAAAATGAAGGACGATGTGAATGGTCATTTAGATTTGCTTAAAATGAATAACTGAGAGGAGTTGACACCAAGAAAAGTTGGTAAGCGTGTATATTTTGGCCCCAACATGTTACATTTTGTATAAAAGAATAGAACAAGTTTTTGTCAATTCCTTAAAGGTACTACGACACCATAAAGATATTCTTGAAATGTTAAGCACCTTTTATCCATGCAAGATCTAAACTAATTATGGTGTTGTGGGATCAATGCCTTATTCTTAATACTATTAAGAAGATTTGGAAGGTTGGTTATTATCTCTTCTTATGCCTTATTATGAACATGTTGATCAACATTCCAATTTTGAGATTTGTGATATTCAATCATTCACAACACTGATAATTAACAAAAATCATGACAATGTGGTGGATGTACATGCCACCCAAAGAGATCATGATGAAGGCATATTTGTGGCTGTTTATGTATGTATGTATGTATTATGTATGAATAGTTGTTTGTATATAATGTTGTTAGTGTTTGTTATTTTCATTTGATAATAAGAACATGGTTGATGAGTAAGGTCCTTCTTTAAAATCTGCTAGACGAGCTACTATATTAAGGTTTCTACAAATAAGCAGAGTTAGTAGTGAGAGAACATTGTTTAACATTGGTGTTACCTTTGGACCAAGTGTTGAACCTTTTAGTAATTACCTTGGAGCATTAACTTGCAAGAGCATTTCTATTTTGACTCGATCTTGGGATTATATTACTAAGTAGGAGAAAATCATAATCTAGAAAGATACTTTTGTAAAACTTCTGTTCAAATTAATGTATCTTTTAATCTTATGTTAACCTTTTTTGGCAAGTGTACCGAGTCAAAAGTAATATAGATTTGTAAAGTAAGGATGTCGATCCCACATAAAATAGTTTTGCTTATAAATCTCAGTTTTACTACTCACTAAGCAATTATAATTTTTAAGATGGTTGATAATAATTTGAGTCACTAAACATAAAAGAACAATTAAAAAAAATAAATAACAATTATCAAAAGGAGTTTGCAAGATCTAGAAGGACTCTAGAATTGAACTTCATCTATCTCCCTCATTCATATTTTGGACTTCATAAAAACATACAGTATTCATAACTACTCATTATTTATGCATATATAAAAATCATTCACACCAATTCCTCTGATATGAAATTCATAAGGAAATTTTCTAAACCCCTGATCCCTCAACTATTTAGTAAATTACCCAGCATTAAGAACAAATGTTATAAGCAATCAATACACTGAAACCTATCCTTGGTGTTCCAATATATTGAGTATTTTCATCTAGGTCAGAAACTCAAAAGTACTTCCCAGTTAAATTCAACAATCAAAATCAAGATTCTATTGATCAGATAAAATCTAGCATTAAACGTAAGATGAAAATACTAATTAAATAGAAACTGAATATTATATATAAAAATCACAAAAATACGAATGAGTTTAAAAGATTACATTCAATCCTAAAGATGAAGAATTAGCTACCTATGGTAGCCATTACAACCCAATGAAAGGAAGATTGCAAGAGAAGAAGAAAATTGGTGCTTTACTTTCGTCCTTACCGTCTGCCTCCGTCCTCTAGGTCTAGATACCTCAGAAAACCTAAAATCACCCTTTTAAACTCGTTTTTGGGCCTAGGTTAAGTGAATTTTTGTTTGGGCTTTTTTTATTTTAAACTTTTTATTTCTTCTCTTCATGAATCTTCCAATCTCTCATTTTCTTCGTTCTTTTATACTTGAAATTTCACAATAATTGAGATCAAATAGTTTCCTTTAACTTAAGACTCAAAATCTAAATTTAGATTCAAAAACTATCAAATTGGGGGTAATTACTATTTTAAAGCACACTTGAACTCACAAGTACTCAAGCTTTCTCATGTATAAAAACACTCAAAATTGGCACTTATCATCTTAGGTTACTTATATTGTATGAACTAATTGATTTATTTGTAAGCCATCATATGCATATTCATTATTATATCCCCCATGTGGGGATGTTGAGATTGAATATTCTTTCTTTAGTCACAATAAGGTTTCTCCAGTTTAATTTAAAGATCACAACAACTTCTTTATTTGGTTTAAGGAAAGGCAAAAATAGTTATAGCAAATACATAGATGAAGATATTTACCCAAAGTTTCTACTAAGTTGACTGATGATAAGTAGGAGATTAGTATAACTTTGTTTTGCAATGTAAACAAATAGTACTTGAATGTAATTAAATATATTGTTAACTAGTTGATAAATATATTTTTAATGTTGAAAGGGTGTTAAGAAGAAGGCATAAGCCATCCAAACACATAAAGACCCCACCTATAATATCATAGAAAATAGATCTAGAATAAAATTGTAATAAAACCTAGAATTTAACTTTAGAGGTAAATAAAATGACACCTGAATATTAAAGAAAAGTTTAAATAAATAGAAAAAACAATTATTGAGTTTCATTTTTATAATAACCACCAACTCTCTCTCTCTCTAAGAAGGATTCTTTCCTTTTTCTCTGCCTTCTCTCTAAAACTCCGCCTTCCTTTCTTATGACTCTAAGACTCTACCTTGCCTTCCTTCCTTATTAGACTATTGATCGGAGGTCATCCTTAGATTTCTAGCATCAAGTAGAGCAATAGTATTTAATCTTATTCTTGAACAAAGTAAGTTTATCTTTTGTTTATCTTCCTCAAAATCAATTTTAGATCGATTTTGTTCTTGGTAAGGGTATTTTGCATGTGTCCTCCGCGGCATCATATGAGACCCTATAGGTCTATTATCCTAGTACTATTGTTTGATCATTGATCATAAGCTCTTGCTTCAGGTTAGGTTGTTTGTGATTTTAAGTTTTTGAAACTCTTTTGAGGGTCTCTACTCTATATATGTAAAGAAAGCCAGTTTGAATGTTTTTATTAGATATTGTAATTAATTTTTTTATTAAGTATGAATTGGATGAATTTGAATTAAATTGAATGAATGTTTGTATATGGTATAATGTAGTATCAATGTTTGTGAATGATATGGAACGATGGTTGGGACATAGTATCTTCAGCAAAGTAGATACCTGTGTGGAGATTGTTAGGATGTGCATTATTTGGGGATTTGATCAATAAGGATGTATCCATATAGATGAAAATTACTAAGTGGTAAGAGTCAAAGGAGGTTCATATGGCTATGGCCGAGGTTTGAAATATGAGATGATCGAAATAGGACATATGAATTAACATGTTCATATGACTATGCTACGATGTGAAAGAAAATCGATTGGGCTAGATCATATGGATTAATAGGTCCATATGACTGCACTACGATATGAAAAAGAATCGATTAAACCATATCATATGGGTTAATTAACAGGTTCACATGACTGCACTACGATATGGAAAAGAACGGATTGTACCATATCATATGGATTAACCCTTTATATGAGGGTGATGTGATTCATTTTTGGTTGAGATCTATGTGGACTTCACAACTGGGAGTCATATGATAGGTGCAGACCTTTGAATCTTATTTAATGCATGAGTTTTTCGAAAGTAGAGTCAAGTGTCTTTATATGTGAGTCAGTGTATGTATGACATGAGTTATTGTAGAGATATGATAAAGGTAATGTGATGTATGAAATGAATTATTCAAGCCTGATTCATTATAGTCTAGTAGAGATAAAAATTTAATTTATGGAAATACATTTTTAAACTCTCTAGCTTACCCTTCTTTTCGTGTGGTGTTTGTTTTGTTTTTAAATATGGGATGTCCGTGTGTTACACATGAGCAATGAATTTGGTAGGTGGTATGACTCCTCAGTGAGCTGATAAAGAAGCTTTATTTTATTTTATTTTATTTTGTTATTATATAAAGATATTTTTACTAAATCTTATGTGAAGAAATATTTTGAAATACTATGATAAATGTATGGATATTTATATTTAGGTTTATTATATAATTTTTGTGTGATAAAGTTTCTATTATATGAAAAGTGTGGGATGTTACACCACCTATTGTCTTGGAGAAGGTAGGGTTATTAAAATCTAAAGTAGAAAGTGGAAGGGAAAAACTTAAAGCATGATTTTCTTCTATCGAGATGCTTTCAATGGAGATGTTACATTCATGCAACCTCTATCCCTACCTTTCGACCATGGTAAATAGAAGCAAGCTCATCTAAAGGATTTAGAGACATTTACTTTGGATGAATCACGTTGGGTTGTTAGCAAATTGTAAGTAAATATGTTTGATCATTGTTATTTTTATTTAATATATTTTGATTATGTTGTACGATTTTCTAGTCGAGCATAACACCCAAAGTACTTTTACCCATCATAGTTGAGAGGATATTATTGTTATTGTTATTGGATGACCTAAGCTAAATGTTTGTACATGTGTATAACACATGTTGAGAGCGTAAGACCCAAGCTTACATCAAACACTATTATATTTTGTTTATACATGTGTATAACACATGTGTTGAGAGCGTAAGACCCAAGCTTACATCAAACACTTTATTATATTTTGAACAAATGTTATTACATTTGAAATACTTGATATCCACACTGATATCTAAATATTTGTACATGTGTACCACAAATGTTAGACAAAGGTATATATGGAAAATAAGAAACAATTACTTACCGATGATCCTACATTGGTGGAGGTTGTTATACACATAGATATAAACCTAACCGAGGTGTAATCAAATACCAATATCATAGAATATACAAGTACCTGATTTGTTAGAAATTGCATTGGGTAATCAAGAGCTAAACATATATATTATGCAGTTACAAATTATTTAAATTTTTTATTTATGACTTAAAAATTGATTATGCTTTAAATAATCTAAATATATGTTTAGTTATTTTTTTATTGAGAGTAAACATGACAATATGGGTTTTTAAACATTAACTCATTAACCCAATGGATAATAGAAAAAACAGAAATACAAACGTACATCATTAATAGCTTAGTCAAAAGGTGAAAATAAATTTATTTTGCTCTATATATACACATGAGTAAGTCTATTTTTATTATATATATTATAACCAATTATTTAAATATTTTGTAGTAATTATTTTCCAATGCATACATCGTTAGCTCTGGCTAATTATATTATTGTAAGATCACATTGTTGCATGTTTTTGTTTCTTGCATCAGAAATCTCCTACTTATTTCAAAAAAAATATTAAATTGGTAAGTAAATTCATTTAACGTCTACTAGATTGACCTTATAATGTGATGTACTCTAATAAATAATGTTATAATTATATCAGTGCTTACTTTGAGTACAAGATATTGAGTGGTAGATCAAATGAAATATCATTGGAGCTCACAAGGATGCAACTCAAGGTGTTTTAATTACATTATTTGTTATTTTTGTTTGGTCATTAATTGATCTAATAATGTTATTTTAAATTTAAGTGTGATAAAAAAATTATAGGTTGCTTTTGCAACTACTACGTAATGAAATGGGTAATGATCATTGTGCAAGTTGGAATCTATAGAGGTTAAGAGATAAGATAATACACTAAATTTGTTTTGGACATATTCAAACCTTAGTAGAAATGAATTATTGTATTCTAGTATATGGTAAAGTATTGGGTATGAAATATCTCCTATTAGACAAAACACAATGAGCATGTTTTGTTGAACTTTCAAAAATCATTTTTATCTCAATTCCAAATATTTTAGATCTATTTTCATACATTAAATAAGAAAAATCGCATTTTTTTATAATGAAAATCCATATGTAATGAATAAAAATCTATAAATAATCCAAAATTACCTACAAACAACAATTCATAGGTAATTAAGACATAGGTAATTTTAGGATATAGGTACAGATATTACATACAATTTTTTTTTATATATAAATACATACATATTTTATCTACAAATTAAATCTTTAGATAACTAAAAAATACCTTTTAATATTGTTAATTATTACGATTATTATTATTATTATTTATATTTTTTCAATATTATATATTATTACTATTATTATTATTATATACCAACATCAATTTTGTGATCATATGTTCATAATTATTATTCTTATTAAGATTATTATTATTATTATTATTAAATATAATATTAATAATATTAAAAATAATATTAATATTATTCAAAATATCATTAATAATAATATTATAAATATTATAATTAATAAATAATAAAAATAATATCAAAAGTAATATTAAAAATAATAATGACAATATTATTAATAATATTAATAATATTAATAATATTAGTATTATTAATGTTAGTAATAATAATAATAATACTACCATTAAAAATGTTAATAATATTATTATTATTATTAGTTTTAATAATATTAATAACAATAATAATATTAATAACATTAGCCTGCACTTTTTTTTAATTCAACTTCATTACTTCTTTCACATCTTAAATATCTTCAACTCAATCTTACACTTTAAATATTATTTGTTACCAAATTATTATAATACATCAACTAAAAAAAGTAACTATCTCATTTTATTTGATACAAACATCAAATGTCACTAATGAAAACATTGAAAATTAAAAAATATAAGCAACTAGCTACGTGTGTTATGTTAAAAGCATAAGAAATCGATTATATTATGCATTCACTATTAGAAGAACTATCCTAGTCATCACTTTGCATTCAAGGCAGAATTTAGTTCATGAAAAGCATTAAATGCTCACATTTAATATAATTAGTTGGCAGTTGGATATATTGGTAAGATTTTTTCTATTTAAGTGGCGTTTCTCATCCCTCTCCACATTACCCCATTCCTTTTCTATCTCATTTGTTTCTTCAATTCTTCACAATGTCACTTTCTGGAAAAATTAGTACTGAACGTCCAGTTCATGCCACTGTGGACACCTGGTTCCACGCCTTCACAAACCAACTCCACCATATTCAACACGTTACCGATCAAATTCATGTAGCCAAACTCCACGAAGGTGATGATTGGCATGCCAATGATTCGGTCAAACACTGGACTTATACCGTAGGTAATTACGCCTATATTTAATTTATGTTTAAATGTTTCAGACATGTCAAAATGAGAGAAAGTCCATAAGTTAACTCATTCATTACTTAATTTTAATTTATAGAACAAACTCATAATGCTGTTTGGGTTAAACTTTTCAACAGGTAGTTAAATAATAAGAACATAAAATAAATAAGAGTAATTATTGCTATATTTGTCGAAATGAACTATTGTAGAAGTTAAACTCAGTTGATGAATAAGCTAAATTTAGATAACTAACATTAATTAATTGATTTTAAGTATAAATTAGTTTGAACTTATGAATATAACTTATTTAATATTCCAATACTATTGTTGAAAAAGAATGTTTAGGGAATTATTGAGAAGTTTATGAAAAAAAAAGTAATTTATTTTCTTATATTATATGTGTTTTACCATGTTAAGAAAGGAGCTAGCGTTACTTATCCACAAAACTTGAATCTAAATATTGTTTAAGGAATTAAAACTCATTTTCAAACCTATATGTATATATTGTTTTACTTTTTTCTGTATAATCATTTATTAAAAAAATTATCCAAAATAGAGTCTAAGTGAAGCTAATAGAAAGATAAAGGCATAAAATTACTATATTTTAGAGACCAAAATTGAAAGAAAAAAACTACGAATGTATTTGTCATCAAATTATTAAATGGGTGACCAATTAACTATTCTTCTATATTTCCTACACTATTTTTTGGTTAATGATCTTGGTTACTTTTGAAACAACAGACGGCAAGGTATTGACATGTTATGAAACCATTGAATCCGTTGATGAGAAGAACAAAAGAATTGTATTCAAGCTCTCCGGTGAAGCTATCGATGATAAATATAAGGTCTTTAAACTAATATTTGAAGGCTTTGAGGAGGATGGTGGCAGTGCTGTAGTTAGATGGAGTATTGAATATGAGAAGGTGAGTGAGGAAGTTCGTCCCCCATACGGGTACTTGGAATTCTGTGACAACTGCATGAAAGATGTTGATGCTTATCTTGTCAAGGCTAAAGAAAATGCCAACAAATAAAAATAAAAATTGAAAGATGGATGTGGCCGATGATGCCTATGTACTACAGGAACTATCAAGTTTGATGTGGAGAATAAGCATTTTTAGTTCATACATTGCACTAGTATAAAATAAGGAAGGATATTAGATGTGGATTAAATGAAAACCGTTGTAAAAATAAATATGATAAATTATTTATAATTATTTGAAGATATATTACTTCGGTTAAAACAAATAAATATAAAAAGTGTTATATAATATCAGTTATAATATATAATCGATGTAGAAAGTGGTATAGAAAGATTTATTTAAAAAATAATTGGAAACTTATTAGGCGTATCACTTATTACATTGCAGTTGTTATAACAATCGATGTAATATATTGTATATGTTTAAAAAAATTTAAAAAGTGTTTAGCGGACTACTTAGTACATCAATTGTTTAAGAACAGATGTAATATATTAGGTTTAGTGTCAAGCATATCGTTTATTTGGGTAACTGATGTAATGTGGTTAAGGCTCCAAAATCAAATGTTGTGTTTCAACCTAGCGTTATTTTCATTTTTCTTTTTTCGCTCTTTGTTCTTCATCACTAACATCCTTACCAGTGTCCTCACCGTCCTAACAACATCGCCACCAATGTTTCTTTTTCAAGTGTTATCTTCTCCAACCTGCCATCACCGTCACAAATGAAACTGAAGGAATCATTTCGTAACAACAGTTTTCCTTAACTTGCATCTTTCCACTATGCTGCCATGGGCCTCCATGTCCACCGTGAATGGTGAACGTCGCTTGGTTTCATCTCTTATCCTTTATCACTTCTCTTTACAACATATTAACAATTTTTTGTAAAATTAATTAAAAATAATTAAAAAATAGTTTTTAATTAAAAAAAATTTATGCTAAAAAATTATCTTTGAGTTGTCAAAATTTAGGGTAAAAAAACTTCAAATGGTCACAACTTATCATAGATACTCAAATTGAAATGTGTTAAAAATGAAAGTTGCTAGAAATGAGGTAAGAAATGTGATGACCAATCCTGAAGGGAATTAGGGTTCCCAATTTCTAAAATTTCACCATTTACTATTAGCTTTTTTTAATTTTTTTAGTCATTTTGAGGTACTTTTTTTAGATTTTAAACTCTTACTTCACATAGCTTGTCAAAAAATTCTAAATTTTTGTGATGTTTTCTTATATCAATTAGCAATTTATAACACCATTACATCTTACGTATTTCATACTTACATGTTATGGTGACTTTAATTTTCCTAAGTTTTCATTTGCCCAAGTTTTATTATTCCTATTTTTGAAAGACAAAAATTTATTTTCTTCGCATTCTGGTACGATTTGCCCCCACCCACATAACCAAATATTTGAAAGGTACACTCTTGATACTGCAATTCAAAATGGTCTAGAACCTTTCCACCATCCTACTATGGACTCCTATACTTCCCAACTTACTCTTACAAAAATTGACCTTGAGGCTCGATGTTAACTCAAAACATCTAAGAATTTATAACCACTATGTTTTGTATATCCACTCACTACTAGAAAAATCGCTGATGGTGACCAAAAATCGGTCACTTAATGACCAAAATCGGTCACTAATTAAAACAATGACCGATTGGTGAGTAAACGGGTCAGTTGTTATTTTGCTGGTCACTGATGTATAACGATCGATTCTGTGACTGAATGAGTGACCAATATATCTATTAACTACCAAAACATTGTCCAATATACCTATGCTTGCCAAAGCACTGTCCAATAAGTTGTTAATTCCTAAACCTCCCATCTTTGTCTCCTTTAGATAACACACTTTATCTAACTTTATCCATGTCAATTTTCTCTATTTCACCTATCCTCTCTAAACAAAACTAATTAATTTTCTTTAACTACAACACTGTATAAGTGAGCAATTTAAAGAATGGTAGAAAGAATATGGGAGGAGAAGCCAAAATAGAATTAATATGACCATCTTCCATCTAATGAACCATGTTTTGTTTCTGTTCTTACAGAGCCTTGAGGCCGGGAACAATATTTGTTCTTGCGGAGCCTTGAGGTTGAGAATAACACTTCAAGGTGTCAACTGTGTTGGTCTCTCTACGAATCTCTAATCTCTGATAGTTGGAGCGATGGGAAGATACTTGTCAAAAGATACTTCGATCCTCCCGTTTGGATATCAGAAGTTTATAGTATGAATTGGGATAGATTTTCCAAAGGTCCACTAGTTTTGCTCAGTGTTCATTATTTATACTGTCATACATGGTGACTGTCTCTTTGTCTTGTGCTATGAGGAAGACATATAGCCTCTTCTGTCAAAGATATGATAGCTGTTATGCACTATGTGTCAGAGGGAAGACGTGTAGTCTCTTCTGCATAGGGTATGATTGTTGTTCTGCATTCTGTGTTAGAGGGGAGACGTGTGGTCTCTTCTTTGTCAGGTGATGGGAGTGCCGTTTATTGGGAGTTGTGTCTTTGTTAGATGTGAGATGTTCGTTCCCAATGCAAAGGAAGTGGGGATGTTGGTTTGTTGGCGTTGGCTGGGTACTTGTTTGCCTGGGTTCTTGTGGGTCTGGATACTTGTCGGCCTAGGTACTTGTTAGCCTGGGTACTTGTCGGCCTGGGTTCTTGTGGGTCTAGGTACTTGTCAGTCATACTCCTTGATGGTCGTATAGTACACAAGTCTCCCAAACTTAAGTAGTGGTTGAACTACGACGAGCTTAATGAGTGGTATTGTCAGTTCCACTTTTTGGTGGTGGCTGTATAGTACATTGGTCTTCCAAGCTCTTGTAATCTTTAAAATACAAAGAGGAGTTTCAATAAAAGGTTGTCGACCATATTTTGTGACGGTTGTAAATTACAGTTTCCATGAAATTTTTTGGACCTACTTTTGCACAATCAGTCTCAAAAGTTTAGTTTCTTACTAGAATTCTTCACAATCAGCATATAATTACGGAGAAGGAATTAAATATGGTCTATAATTAAGGAGTAAGACACATCTTTTGCTGACAATCACACTACTAGTAAATCAGAAAAATGTTTTTTCAAGCGTAATACTAACTCAAAATATATTAAAATACTCCATATGATAACTAGCGATATAAAGAGACACTTTGTGTTTCTATATATTTTCTTAAAAAATAATGGTTACACAAAAAAATAATAGTGGATGGTTTATTGTGTGCAATTACTTATAATAGTGTATCTATTTTTATAATAAAAATATAGTTAAAAATAAAAATAAAATATAAAACATGTAAAAAAAATTAAAGAATCTTATTATATATTATTATCGATAACATTGTAGGTTATAATCTCATAAAAAAATAGAAACTCTTTATAATAAAAATTTATTTTTAGAATATGGATATAAATATAAAGTTTTATATTAGATAAAAATAAACAAGCTAAGAAGATTTATAATATTTATAATTTTAGGTTGATGTTAAAATATCTACTTGTGTAATCATTTTGAAAGAAAAATCCTTTCCCATTTTTCTTTACGTTACATTTCCAACTATCATTTTACGATATATGTCCCATAAATCATTCGAAATATATGACTCTCCAACAAAAGCAACCACAAAGAACATTTAAGAAACAAGTTTATGTTATAAAGGTGGCACTTTCGAAACAATAGAAGAAACTCTACGTGTCATAAAAAAAGAAACACGTGCCATTAGAAAGCTCTACGTGTCATTTAAATAGGAAGAAAAAGAAAACCTAGCTCTACGTGTCCACGAGTAAACTTAGAGGAGCGTAATGGATGAGAAAGAAAGTTTGCAACCCTATGTTTTGCATTGCGGAAAGCAAAAAGAAGAGAATTTTTTTTGTTTTAATTCAATCAAAGAAAAGATATTCTATTTTATAAAGATATTATAAGAAATTATTAATTTTTTATAATAATTATAACAAAATTATATTAATAATGCGTTTCAAATAATATCTTTATTTTATTCATTCTAATAATTCTATTCATATTTCATCCTTCTAATTAATCTATGCCAGTTTAATTTTATTAAAATTTCTTCTTATTTATTCTATTAAAACTATTTTTAAAGATTCATAAGCTTATATAATTATTTAATGATGTACTTCTTCTATCATCTAACGACTTAGTTTATTAAAAAATTTAAATTGATTGATGTTCTTAAATTTTAATGAGGTATTATTTTTTTCTGTCTACTTTATTCTTATATTAACTATTTCCTTTCTAATTTATTCTTAGTTTAATCATTTACTTTTTTAATGCTTAAAAATGTATTTTAATAAAATAATTTAAAAGTATACTTTTATTGTTATTTTTTATATGTATAAACAGATACTAATTGATTTTACTGTTAATGATTGTCTCTTATTTTTGTGCAATATTATCAAACTTTAATAACTGTCTAGAATTTCATAATTCAATCAATTGGTTGGTGAACCGATTATCAATCTGGATTACACGGAATTTAGTTCTTTAAAAAAGTTAAATCGAAGCTTTTGTGAACAGAGAAAACATGAAAAAAAAGGAAGAAAGTGGTCTATGAATTTTTTATAAAAATTAATTTTTAACTAGGCCCATATTTTGTACCAATATTAAAATAAACTATTTAGTTGGTACAGCTAAAGTATTCTCTTATATAAAAGGATGGAGAAGGATGCATGCTTTCTCATGTCCTCTCTTTAGTTTTTCCTTTCTCTGTGTTTTGTTTCTTCAATTCTTTATCATGTCATCACTTTCTGGTAAAATTAGCACTGAAGTTGGGGTTCACGCAACTGCAGAAAAATGGTTCAACCTCTACTCAAAGAACCTTCATCATATTCAAAACGTTGCTGAAAGAATTCATGGTGCTAAGCTCCACAAAGGTGATGAATGGCATACCAATGATTCCGTCAAACACTGGAGTTATACCATAGGTAATTAAGCTTATATGTAAATTATGCTTAAATGGTTGAGGCAATTCTAAATATTTTTATTTATAGTTCTTGTATTTCTTTTTTCCATTTTATGATATTTAAAAAGACTACTTTTTGTTTACTGTGATAAAAATCTAAACTATATATCAGATAATTAGAACTATTCATATTATTTTTAAGATATAAACTATCAATTTAATGACAACACAAGCAGGATCAGCTTTATAAGGTTAGAAAATTATAAATGATTTTTTATATAAGTTTTTAAGAATAATTATAATAGTTAACAAAGTTTATTATGATATACTCGTCATAGTTTTTTTTATTATTATTCGATAAAAGTGTAAAATTTTACTATCAGTTCATGTTAAATTGTTTTACTTTACAGAATAAATACTAGTTTCATTGTTAAGATGCATCTTATACTAGGAAGAAAATTTGAAAAGTAGCTCGAGCTTAAAAAAATAGTTCGTAATAAAAGTTTATCCTTAATTTTATGAAAATATTAAATTACTTTTTGAAAAATATTAAATTATAAGTAATTAGTAAAATTATATATATATATATATATATATATATATATATATGTGTGTGTGTGTGTGTGTGTGTGTTATTTATAAAAGTAAACTTTTTGTATTTTCTAGTTTTAATTTTTAATTAATTTTAAACTCTTATGAACTTTTATTTATAAACCAATTCCTTCAATTTCATTTTTTTAACTTTCATTTGTTACTTAACTTTCATTACTTAACTTTCATAGTAAATTTCCTATTAATCTAAGCTGAATCAAATAATAATAATTATAATCAAAATTTAAATAAAATAAAAATAACATATTTTAGGGAAGCATAATGCTTTAAGTATAATAATTATTGAAAATTTAGGTTTTTATTGTAATATAAAGATAAAACAAAATGTTTAGAATTTTCAAGAACACAGACCAACAAAAATTTGAAATAAACAACAATTGAAAAGGTTAGATATTATGCTGGTGCTATATAAATTCAAATAATTAATATTAAGTTAGAAGATGGATCATGAATTACTTATTTTTCTTACACGTACAATGATTTTGTTTTGGACAGACGGTAAAGTCGTAACATGTCAAGAAAAAATTGAATCAGTTGATGAGAAGAACAAATCCATCGTATTCAAGCTCTTTGGAGAAGATATCGATAATCAGTTTAAGGTCTTTAACCTAATCTTTCAAGCGATTGAGAAGAATGATGGTAGTGCTGCTATTAAATGGAGTGTTGAATACCAGAGGGCGAATGAGGAAGTTCATCCCCCATATGGGTACATGGAATTCTGTAACAAATGTACCAAAGATATTGATGATTATCTCTTCAAGGAAGAAGACAAAGCCAAAAACTATGAAGAAAATACTAAGAAAAAAGAAATTAGGGTTTAACCAAACATAGAAGCTTATATATCTATGCTGTTAGTGGGAAGTTTACGTGGAGAATAAGCATGTTTATGTAATGGTTTGGGTGTGTCTTGCTTAATTATATCTTTTTATCCTTATATATATTTAGTTTTATTTTCTAGTAAGAATTAAAAAATTTGCATTTTGTTTGTTATCTTTCTGTATGTTTTTGACTTGGATTATGCTTAAAGTGTAATTTGTGAAATTTAGAATCCAAGCTAGATGAGAATTGTTTTATTCAAACAAACAGGTTCGATTTCAACATGAGAGAATATAATATGATTTGAATACTACACTTAATTTGAATAAAAACCTACAATTATGAAACAATAGTTAAAATTTAACATTTGAATTTAAAGTTTAGATATTTTAATGAACTCGAACTTTTGCACTGTAACACTCTAAATAGTGCAAGATGCTCTGGATCCTGAGTATTGCATAACAGGAATAGGGGTATTCTCTTGAGAAAAAAAATGAAGAAGTATTGTTGAATTGATATATTATATATATACAACAAGATAATGCATTAGCTACTAAAAGAATAGTGTGGATTAAAATAGTCTTAAGAAACGGTGTGAATTAAAGGAAAGACTATTAAAGTAGGTCAAATAGACTTTAATGAAACTCAAACATAAATATAAGGTTAGATTCAGTGAAGTGTAATGGAACTCAAACATAAATATAAGCTTCGATTCAGTGAAATCTAAACCTGACAGTAATATATTTGAAAATAAAAAATCATTATAAATTTGATAGTGCTACGAAATTATTTTTTTAGTTGAGTGTAGTAATGTGAAAAAACAAATTTTTTATTACTGATGTATGGGCTTAGTCTATGTTAGGCGTCCGGTTTTCTTTTTGGATATGCTGGGGTATTTATAGAATTAAAATATTTGTATTAGGTGCAGGAAGCGTGTATTAGGGTGCAGGAAAAATTTGTCTGTTAGGTGAAAGAAGCGTGGGTTTGATTGAGGTTATAAAGAGTATATGAAAGCAGCGCGTTCCATGTCTTTCACGCGACGGCTTTGCACCTCTATAGCTTTTAGTGCTTGTTTTATCTTTTATGTAATATAATTTTATATTTCCAAATCCAGAAATATTTTCTGAAATTGAGCATTTTGAAAGTATTACGAAGATGTATATTTTGCATCTCAAATGACCCATTTTCAAAGTTATTATGAAGATATACTTTTTTACTTTCAAAATGGTCCATTTTATAAGCTATTTTTAGATAAGTACAGTTTTCGAACTAAGTCATTTTAAAAACATTGTGTAGGTGCATTTTTTGACTTTTGAAGTGATTCATTCTGAAACTGTTTCCAGATCTTGAAGTTAAATTATGTTTTTGAAATAGCCCATTCCAAAATGTGAAATTTAACTTTTGAAATGAACCGTTGCTAAAGTCAAATTTTACGTTCTAAAATAAATTTTCCAAAAGTCATAAACATATAGTGATACAAATAATAATATAATAAGTCTAAAAAATAAAGATTTGCAGAGACCATGAAAGAAGTGAAGAAAAATACTAGAATGGGCCAACAGTAGTTAGAGAATTATACATGCTGATGGGCTAACAGTCCAAGTAGTTATAGAATAATACAAGCTGAAGGACAGGAGAAGTGACAGTGCGTGGAATGTGAATAATTCTCATCTCTGTTATTGAGTTCTTCATTCTTTCATCTGCTATTCTAATTTCTTCTAACATTATAGCTTATTGTTGATTTTCATTTTTCGGTGATATTAGAGAATCAGAAGTAGGAGCGAATACTGGTTGCTATAATACTTTTTGTTATTTCTTAGTTGCTGTTATAGAAATTGGCTTATTTCAAATAACATATATGAACAATATTGCACACATACTATTTATTGGTATTTCCTTTTGATTTTAGATACAGATCATATCATTGGTGCTTTCATCGAGTTACTTATGGCTAACAACACAAGAATGAAAGAGATACAAGGAGAACTGAAACGCATTTCGAAGGCTCTGGGTTTACATCATGATCGATTTATACAAATGGATCAACGATTTGAGAAGACTGATTAGCATTTGCAGGAGTTGCATCAGCTATTCTTGAAATCTCAGAATGACTCTCCAGTACAGCCTTCCACTTCAATTGTTTCCCATCCTCGCTTTATAAAGCTGGATTTTCCACGGTTCATTGGTGATGACGCAATGACTGGTTGTACAGGGCTGAAAAGTTTTTCACATTATACAACACTCCTGATGAGCAGAAAGTGGCCATTGCTTCTATTCATTTTGAAGGAAAAGTCTTACCATGGTTTCAACTACTAGAAAAAGTACACCAAGTACCAGATTGGCTATCATTGTCCACTGCTATTCAAATCCAGTTTGGCGCATCTTAATTTGATAATCCCCCTTCAGATATGTTCAAGCTAAAGCAATCCTCCACAGTGGCAGACTATTATGCTTCCTTCACTGAGTTAGCTAATCAATCATATGGGTTAGATGATTCTGTATTGCTTGATTATTTTATTGGTGGATTAATACCTGAACCCTCACTCATTGCTCCAGGTTGTGTCATTTGTTAAACTCTTTGAGGAAAAATTTCACCCATCATCCCTAGCTCCTAAACACAAATTTCCTTACTTTTCAGCCAAATCACTTACACAAAATACTTCTAAACTTTCATTGACAGCAAACACAAACCCACCTATAAACACAAACCCACCACCATTACTTCCCACACCACCAAAACCAACAACTTGAAGTGTTTAACCTCAGCTGACATTCAATTCCGTCGAGAAAGGGGGATTTGTTTTACTTGTGATGAGAAGTATTCCCTGCTCACCGGTGTGCTAATAAACATTATTTCTTACTCCAATGTGAGGATGAAATATCCTCGGAGCCAGACCCAAATTTACAAAGCCAACAGATTGTCTAAAATCAGTCTGAGGAATTTGATCAGACACCTCATTTATCATACAATGCCATGAAAAGTACACAGTGAGAGGCATGATTAGATTCACAGGATTTATCCAGGACTATAAGATTCAAATCCTTATTGATGAAGGAAATTCTAATAATTTCATCCAATCTAGAGTGGCTAAATTTCTACACCTATCGATCTATCAGACCCCACGATTAAAAGTGTTGGTGGGCAATGGAGAGCAATTGGAATGTGAAGGTGAAGTCTAGAATATCCCAATCCAAATTCAGGGGCATTTTTTTGTATATTTTAGCCTATGTTCTATCTATCGCTGCAGTTGAATTGGTTCTTGGAAGTCAATAGTTAGCAACTTTGGATACTCATTTAGTGAATTATAAAGAACGCTTCCTCACTTTTTACACATCAATGGGGAACTTATCACTTTACATGGAGAAACCTCAAATCTGCCTAGCCTAGCTCAGCCATCAACTTACCCGCTTACAAGCCACAGACTCAATAGCGAAATTATATGTCATTCAAATTCAAACACCTGAAGTGTTAGCCCACTATTTATTGGAATTGTCGACATCCATGAAGCCTGAATTGGCTATGATTATACAAAAATACAAGAATGTTTTTAAGAAGCCTCATGGATTACCACCAATAAGGTCTCATGACCATACCATCCCATCAATGCCTGGCAACGCTCCTGTGAAAGTTCAACCTTATCTCTATCCTCATAGTCAGAAAACTGAGATTGAACAAATTATTGCTGAAATGTGATCGGAGGGTATCATACAACCTAGTTCAAGTCCATTCTCCTCACCTGTGCTACTTGTCAAAAAGAAATATGGAACATGGTGTTTTTGCACCGATTATAGGCCCCTTAATGCAGTCACTATTAAGGATCTTTTCCCTATGCCCACAGTGGGTGAATTACTTGATGAATTATTTGGAGCACCATATTTTTCAAAGCTGGATTTACATTCAGGGTATCATCAGATTCTTGTTTCTCCGAAGGATTGCTACAAGACAACTTTTGGCATTTACCAAGGGTTGTATGAATGGCTAGTAATGCCATTTGGCTTGAGTAATGCACCTGCCACTTTACAAGCCCTAATGAATTCAGTTTTTGTATAATATTTACGCAAATTTGTCCTTGTTTTCTATGATGACATTTTAATCTACAATACAACATAGAATACACATATCCAACACCTTTCTTTGGTCTTAAGCACCATGCAAAGGCATTCCTTATTTGCCAAACTCTCCAAATTCTCTTTTGACCAAACGCAAATTGATTATTTGGGATATGTTGTATCACGGGATGGAGTCAAGGTTGATGAAACCAAGATACAAGCAATTAAACAATGGGTTGTACCAACTTCAATTAAGCAATTGCGAGCTTGTTTGGGATTATCAAGTTACTATCACAAGTTTATCAGGAACTTTGCCATGTTGGCTTCCCCTCTCACTGATTTGCTAAAGAAAGATGCTTTTCATTGGTTTACAAAATCTCAACAGCCATTTGATTCACTCAAGACAACACGCATCTGTGTTGGCACTTCCTAATTTTGCCAAACCTTTTATCCATGTTACTTTACTCAATGATGACAAAGGACGGGTACTTCAACCATCAATTATATTAGACAGACGCAAGATTAAAAGAAGTTGTGCTTGGTTGTTAGAGGTACTGATTCAGTGGAAAGAATTGCCTGAGGAATAAGCTACATGGGAAGGGGAGCATGAAATTCAATGACTTTATCGTCACTTTGACCTTGAGGACAAGGTCAATTTCAATGGAGAAGGTATTGATACAAATAATAATATAATGGGGCCCAAAAAATAAAAATTCACAAACCATAGAAGAAGTGAAGAGGAACACTAGAATGGGCCAACAACCTAAGTGGCTAGAGAATTATACATGCTGAAGGGTAGGAGAAGAGACAGTGTGTGGAATGTGAGTAGTTCTCCTCTCCTCTGTTATTGAGTTCTTCATTCTTTCATCTGCTATTCTAATTTCTTCCAGCATCATTGCTTATTGTTGATTTTCATTTTCCAATGATATCAGAGAGTCAGAAGTAGGAGCAAATACTAGTTGCTATAATACTTTTCGTTATTCCTTAGTTGTTGTTATAGAAACTGACGTATTTCAAATAATATATATGAACAATATTACATACATACTGTTTGTTGGTATTTTCTTTTAATTTTAGATACAGAACCTTTTGATTTTAGATACAGATGGTATCATATACACAGTCAAATCTTCACATAAACAAATAATTCTTTTCAATATAAGCAATTTAAATAATTAAAAAAATGTATGAAGATAGAGTAAGAAGATATTGAAGTAGAGGAAGAAGCCGTTCTTCCACGCGAACATTGCTTTTAGACTACACTACATTAAATAATTAAAAATATTCTCTAACTAGCATTGGATAGGTCTACATATTAGTATCCCATTAACAACTCAACACAAATGTATGTAATTTTCACTAGTCCACGTTTTAGTATCCTATCAATCAATCAACACAAGTGTATGTAATTTTCACTATTGTAGTGTAGTTTCCTTTATTTTAAATGCGTCGTGACCCTAAATCATTGTTTTCTTATAGTGTAAAATGCTTCTACAAAGAAGATATCAATAAGAAACTTAATTGTACTAGATATAAAACTAAGTATGGTTTATGGTATCTTCATTATAATTCACAATTTATTTCATCTTTTTAATCGGTAATAAATAAATTAAATGAGACAATAGAGTTGTCTCAACTCATATATAAAAATGCACAGAGAACAAAGAAAAAAAAAATCACCCAAGTAGTTCTTCAAAATATGAGGTATAGAACTTAAACCTATAAGATTTTAAAATATTTTATAGGTTTCTAGAAAAGACAACAGTAGATGTCTAAAAAAAAAAAAAAA
>Ga0209489_102895_pt1 | contig 34267 bp, 19 predicted proteins | sample SiratrowhiteBW_FD_187527 | JGI IMG/M metagenome (GOLD analysis project Ga0209489, IMG submission 187527) | Root nodule microbial communities of legume samples collected from California, USA - Siratro white BW (SPAdes) (version 2) | ecosystem: Host-associated > Plants > Roots > Nodule | place...
TATATATATAATTATTGAAATCAATTATTTGAAAAATTAGATATAAATAAGTTTATTTTTCATATATAATATATAGTGTTACAAACCCTAAATCCATTTAAAGGAGTGTTTTGTAATTTCTAAAGTCAAGGGTATTTTGTAATTTCCACTTCATTTACCAGGGCTATTTCGTAATTTCGCTCTTCATCCCTTTAAATTCCTGCAAATCTAATCGAAGATCCAATACTGCAAATCTCTCCTCATCCATCCTCCCAAATCAGGTCAACCAAACATCCTTCATCCCCTCAAATCCATTTTCTTGAATAGTAAATCCCCTCAAATCAGTCCAACCAAATACAACCTTAATGACTCGCTCCCTCTTTATAAAGAGTATCTCAAGCAAGATTCATTTTGTGAGGTTCATTGGTCACACTTTCTAACTCTCAAAATAGTTGATAAAAAATAAATAAAAAACTTCTCTTGTTTGCACATGAATTATCAAGTTTCTAACCCAAAATTTTTAAGAGCATAGTAAGTTTCTCCATAATCTTTAGAAAAATAAATAAAAATGTAAAAATTAACTTGTAGAATATTTTTCATATAATTTTTGTACTTTTAACTTGTATTAACTTATAAATAAACTTATTTTAATTTTTATTTTCTTATTGCCTTTCCTACAAGGAATTGTAGTTTTTAAACATATATGCTAAATCTTTTAACAAAGTCACGAAAAATGGGGACATAACATGATTCGACATTCAAGATTTATACTTTTATCTGCCTGTTAAAGTTGGTGACATAAGTTTTGCCTCTTCAGATGTAATAGTCCTTTAAATATATTTTCAATTTTGTGTTTGTTTGTGGGGTTTATATTTTCTCTTTGTTAAAAAAAAAATGAAGGCCATTTCCTTTATTTTAAATGTCTCGCCCATACGCGTCTTCCTATAGTTTTAAATGTTTACGACAACTTTCTTTATAAAAATAATATTTTCAAATAATTAAAAATATTAATGAAATATTTTTCAAACAATTAAAAAATATTTATGAATGCATAAAAGTGAATGTAACACATTTTAAACTATTACAATATTTTTGTTGAGAGTAGAAAAATAAGACATACTAGGAGAAAATTAATGAAATTACAGGATGTTAGTATAATTTACTTTACTGCAGCAAAACAACCTCAACATCAGAATAAATAAATCACAACAATCCCCGTACTCAGATGTATCCAATGCAGATGCAAACCCTTAAATTATGGTATGGGGATGTCGAAAAGCAGAACAAGACGAGGTATTTATACATGATATTAACCAGAAAACCAATTACGGAGATAAAATAAGCATACTTATGTTCTCCTTAATACATATATAATAGATCATGTACAACAGTAGTTAGGTACTTTGCTTTTGTAGCGGTTTGTTGGGGGTGAATAAAGAAATATGTAAAGTAAAGAAGAAAGAGAAACTGACAGAGTTATCAGTGACGGGAGAAGCTGTGTGAAAGACACCATGGCAGCCTTGAATTACAGATCTAACGGAGTCAAGGTCAAGTAGGTCAACCTTATGCAGAGTTAGTCTTTCGCAAGCTCCTTCAAACTCTTTCAAGTGAAATCCAAAATTCATGCATACCCCTCCCAACGTCACAATTTCACATAACTTTAACTTGAGATATGATTCAAAGTTAAAACTAACTGTGTATGTACGTATTGGTGTTTAAGTGTAATGTAGTTAAATGACATGCTTGGGTTTCTGAGGGTTACTCTTGGAGTGTAGCCTTTCTCCAAGAGAACATTTGACCATCCAAGATGCGAGGAAGCCACCTGCGCCGATGACACAGATGGTTTGGGAGGAAGGTGACAAGGAATCCGCAGAAGGCATGATAACGACGACGTTATGGTTAGGGAATGGAAGGGAAAGTAGAAGAAAAATGAAAGAAAAAAAATAGATGAAATGAATGGTGACATAGATACGTGGAGAGTAAGTGCCTTTTATTTATTTCATATTTTTGTCTAAATAGGACATTATAAATGGTTTGATTATTAATCATTAACATGATTAATTGATTACAGGACATTGTCAATGGTTTGATTATTAATCATTAGCATGATCAATTGATTACTGGCTTGCATTCGTGGGGTCATGTGAGATTAACAACAATAGATGGTACTTTGTAGTCGCATAATCAAGATCCTAACCCTACGTACATAATTTCATTCGTGAACTTTAATGCAATTGACTCAACTTGTCCATCTCAACAACAATGTAAATCAGTAGTAATAAAAAACCATTCACTCAGCAATAATAATGAGAATCGGTATAATTGTACTAAATCGTCGATACCCCACAGGCAAAAATATTCCTCGAAAACTAATAGAATAACTTCAAACTGAAACCCGTAAATCTAGGCATTTAACTCAGTTAGCTTTCACGTGCTGAAGAACAACATTATAGGCCTCATGTTCCTCCCCAAAATCCTGCAAAATGCAAATACATAAACATTCATATACAAAAGAACTCCAAAACATCACAACTTCAAATACAAGTCAATGAAGCCATACCTTAACAACCACACATGAGCAACCAGTTACCTTCCTAGCCTTTCCCTCTGAATCAATCTTACACAACTGAAAAACATAAAGACAAATTCAACAAAAATTACTATCAAGATCCCATTTATTGATTCAACTAAAGACACTTACACCAGCCCATTCTCCAAGGGTCTTTGCACTTGGAACTGTCAAAAGGCTAACATTGTGCTCTGCACAAAGGGCCTTCACAAGTTTCACATAATCAGGTTGGTCACAATCTTCTGCTAGAACGCAGAGCTGTGCAGTATTCTTCTCAATGATCTTGGCACCTTCATGAAGACCTCTTGCAAGACCACCGTAAGCCAGAGATTTTCTCAGCACGAGCTGTAAAGCAGTCATGATGTCCATGGGCTCACCGGGAATGGAAGCAGGCGCCTCAACTGCAACAGCTACCTCTCCCCTACATATAAAAGTACTCTAAACAGTCAGGATAAACCCATGCAAGAATCTTAAACTCACAAAGGAAAACCTACTCCGAAACAGGAGTAGAGGAATGCACATAAAATTAGAAGCATGTGAACAAGTTATACCAACAGCTTCTACAACAATTAATTCCATACTAAATATATGATACATTATACAATTAGTTTTTTCCACCCTCTTAACTTCTAATCAAGACAAAGGGGCAGTGCTATCATTCAGTTCTCCAAAAATCAAGTTAAACTGATTAGAAGGGCTTCCACAAGCAGTCCTTACAAATTTTTCTAACCCATTTTCAAAAACAATTTCCTATGATAAATGCTGCAACAAAATGCCAACATTGGCCACGACTATAATAAAATATTGTAGACACTTCATTCATTTTCAACACAAAAGAATCATGTTAGGAGTGAATCACAAAGTGGAAATTGGAATAAATACTCCATCAGGCTTCAAAATCAAAACCCAACTACAAATAACAAATTTAAACAACATGATCCATTTCAGTTTTGAACCACCAATGTGTTAAAATCGAAAACTTTGAAACTACCAAATCGAACCTCAATGCAAGACATAACTATGAACAGACATTGGAATTCGTATGTATATCCTCGTTACCAAATTTTCATTCTGAGGGAACAATTCTCAGGTAACAATAACATGATTTGAAACAGGTATTTCTACTAAATATTGAATAAAAAATCAGGGAGAAAAGAGTAGCATCCATAAACCAACTAAGAGAGTCAATAAGGACAAATTGAACATACCCTGACATCTTTGCTTGTTGAATTCAAAGTTTGTTCCTGCGAAAACAAAAATAACTGTACAAATCAGTGGTCGTGAAAACACGTCAATACGCAAAGAGATGTGGCCTTTACAACTTAGAAGAAAATTCTTCTAGCTTAGAAAATGAGTGAGAACAGGTAGCAAAGAAAACCAGAGACTGAGAGTGAGAGAGAGAGACCTTGTTGAGGAGTAAACGCCCGAAATCCCTGATGTTTTAGAAAAAATGGGAAATTTATATGAGACATAAACCCTAACAATTTAGCCTGAAAAGTCTGAATTGCCCTCTTTGTTTTAATTTTTTTATTAAATTATGTGTAAGGAGTTAGATCTTAGTCTATGAAGCAACAGTCATAAACAATAGTCCTTAGACAATTGCCAATGCTTTACTGAACAGAAAATAAAATCTTTCACCACAAACACAACAATTTTAGGATAAGAAAAAAAAAAATCAGCACAATTTAAAGTAGAGACAAATTATTCGAAGTTTATTCCTAGAGTTAAACAGATAAGCTAAAGATGGTTGTGTCAATAATAGAGCGAAGGACTAAGTAATTATTACCTGTCCGATACAATGCATTTAATAAATTTTTAATATGCTAATAATATTTTTATTATTTTTATTTTAAATTTTATTTATTAAATAATTTTTTTTCTTTATATACTAGATGAGTGTAATTAAATCAAGAAAATAAATTGTAAAAAAAAAATCTTTTACTACTATGTTTCTATTTTTACCATTGTAAAAAAATAAATTATTCAATGCATAAATTTAAAAATTAAAATTAAAATAATATTATTGATATATTAAAAAAATTTTAATGCAGAATAAATAAATTTTTGTCGTACAAAAAGCAACTGGCTATAACCAAATAACTTACTTTTTTATTTATTAGCAATTAACTCATTTTTCATTTATTAAAATGTCCTTCTAAATCTATAATTGGATTCTGTTGGACTTATTTTTCATATTCAAAGTTTGGTCTACCACTAGTGATAATTTTTTCACAATCATATCTAGTTTTTCAGTTTCATTCTAAAATATACTTAGAAATGTTTTGGAAAAGAATTTTCTATATATTTTTAAAACTCACAAAAAGAAAATGTATTTGGAAGTGACCTTTAAAAAGAATATTAATAAAAATATAACAAGAATTAAAATGAATTGTTTTCTATTTATTATTTGAAAATAAAAAAATATTTGTTATCTTACACTAAATTTAAGAGGAGTGGATAACATCCAGTTTAAGATAAAAAATGGGGTATTTAAGATTAAAGAACCCTTAAAAAAAATTAACCTTTTAAATTTATAGTAACAATTTTTATATTATATAATTTACATTATATCTAAACAAATTGCATGTATGTCATCTCTTAACTCGAACACCCACATTATTCTCTACATTTTCTAAATCAAACGTTTAACACCATAATATCATAGACTAAAAAAAAATACAATACCTCTAAATCCACTTTTCTAATCTTACAAATTAATTGATTATTATAATCTCAACAAAGTCCAAAACAAAAATAACAATTATGATAATTTATCATAAAACCATAAAAATTATTTTAATTTTAATTGCAATCAACAATAAAATTAAGACAATTAGTAACAATATTACAAAAAAAACTAGCCACGGCTTGCGTAAGCATCACTCCCATCAAACACTAGGCATCATACATTCATCGTACTTCCTATTAATATTCATAAAATAATATAAGAAATTGAATCAAATCACCACCCAAAATGCCAAATGCCAACCTGAAAACCATTAGACTAGTTGGGGGATTGTCATACATGGTCAAGGTCAGAAAGAGGTATTGAAGATATACAGACCAGATTGTCACAGGCAACACAAGAAATTCCATTGATGCTAAAATTAAACAAGAGTCGTAATCTTTTCGGCTAACTTACTCTTTAATGATTAATTTACTGCAAAGATGTGAAACATCCTAGTTAAGGTAACAGCAATGCATTGCAGAAGAAAAAAGTAACAGCAACACAAGGATTGGGGCAAACTAAACAATCAAAACTAAAATAGATATAATCCTGTTACAAGGCAAAATTCATTCTCATCGAAAAACCCCAAAATGAAATGTGTACACAAAATCTATTAATCTTGCTACTCATTGAGATTTGACATGCTGCAGAACAACGTTATAGGCTTCATGCTCCTCACCGAAATCCTGCAAGAGGACAATACTTAAATAATGATAATGTAATGAAAGCACTTTTGACAAAAATTTTAATTCCAACACAGTTAATACCTTGACAACCACACAGGAGCAACCAGTGACCTTCCTAGCTTTTCCTTCGGAATCAATCTTGCACAACTGCATGGAGAATATACACCAGATTTAATACACAATGACATAAAACTAATCGGTTTTGAAGTTCAAATTAAATGAAACTAACAATGTTTAATATCGAACACTTACACCAGCCCATTCTCCAAGGGTCTTTGCACTTGGAACTGTCAAAAGGCTAACATTGTGCTCTGCACAAAGGGCCTTCACAAGTTTCACATAATCAGGTTGGTCACAATCTTCTGCTAGAACGCAGAGCTGTGCAGTATTCTTCTCAATGATCTTGGCACCTTCATGAAGACCTCTTGCAAGACCACCGTAAGCTAGAGATTTTCTGAGCACAAGTTGTAAGGCAGTCATGATATCCATGGGCTCACCAGGAATGGCAGCAGCTGGCTCAGCTGCGACAACACCCTCTTCACTGCAGGAGAAAAATCACGGATAAAGCAACCATACAAGAATTAATAATTGTATAATGAAAAACTATTTTCAAGAGAAACACGACTATGGCACACTACCAAAATAACAAGGAAAATTTTTACTAATTCCCCATAATAGCATCATTTTCCATTCTACCCAAATATGTTATTCTTAAAAATATTATGAACAGAGCAACCCATGCAAGTATTGATACTTGGATTATGATAAACTATTCTTAAGAGACGCTATCACAATAATGAAGACAAGTTATTTTCTAAAGTCCCGCCAAGGATTGGTTTTTAATTCTTTCTCAGAATCTCTCTTTAAGAATTTCACTCAAATATATGTCTAAGACCAAGCAAAGCCCATGATGATTACTATAATACAATCACACACAAAAGCAAAATTACCATACCCTGACATTTTCCTTGTTGATAGATAAAAACAAAATCTCCTTCCTGCACACCAATAACAAAAGGAATCAGATCTTGGAAGCATATACAATATTACTGCTAATTAAACATTAAACGGCTCGTTATTTTTTCTGTATTGTGCTATGAAGCAATATTAAGATCATTTTTTTTTGCGAATTCGTTATATTTTTGAAAATTTTGTTAATATAGGGTTATGAAGCAGCATTCAGAAACACAATGTTTTGTAAGTAAAATATTTTAGGGCAAAATTATCTGTTCTGTATAAGGAGTTGGATCTTAATATATGAAGCAACATTCATAAACAGTAGTCATTAGGCAAATATCTATGCTTTACCTATCAGAGAATAAATCTTTCACCACAAACACAACAATTTTAAGACAAGAAAAAAAAAATCAGCACGAGACAAATTATTCAAAGTGTACCCACTATACAGTGATGTTTAAACCTAGAATTAGACAGAGAGAAAGAGTAAGACAGAGAAACCTTGAAGCTGAAAATGCCTGCCCCGATATCAGTAGTTGCTGGGGAACGAAACCGGCGACTAAATGATCTTATAGCTAGAGAGAGAAAAACCCTAGCACCTCTAGTGACTTAGTTGTTGAATTGGGTCTCTAGTGAAAAGTTGGGCTTATTTCTTCCTACACCTCGGTACTTTCTTTTTCATCTTATAAATATAAAAATTTTCATTCATCTTTCTTATTGTATAATTAAAAAGTTAAAAATATCTTTTAAATTACTTTTATTTTTAGTTTACAAAGTTACTTTTGAATTATGGAGGATACGGTGACCTTGTGTACTATTGATAAAGGTAATTAAAAAGTGAGAGTAAATTCTTTACCTTCAATAAAAAAAGACTGACAATAAAAGTTCATCTTATATTTTATTTGATTTTATAATTTTTAAGACAATACCACCTGCTATCGACTATGTTTTTTACGAATTAAAAATAATATATTTATTTTTCTTTTATTTATTAGGGATAAAATGTATTAAATTAAGTAAAATTTTTGTTTTAATTGATTATTCGTTATAACTTTTTTTTTAAATATTACAATTTTAAATTCACGGATTCATGAATCAATCCCGCAAAGGTCCACAATTTTAATGAGTTAAATCTTAAATTATCTTTAGTTATACAAAATTTTAAAAGATATGTGGTCAATTTATTTTAAAATAAACCCACCCTAATCATCAACTTATTTATGATATAAAGTTTATATTTATGAATATCATTAACTCAATAAAATTTTGTGAAAAATTAAAATTTAATTTAACCATATATTCGTAAATATTAAAATATTCTTTTATCCAAAAATTCATTTTCAATTATATTAAAAAATTAAAATTCGCAATAGACAAGTTAAATTCTTTATTTAATAAAAGAAATTTAACAAAGATGGATAATTCAGATTTTTCATACTAAACTGTTAGGGATTATGGTTTGTTATATAAATTTCCAATTTTTATACTATTTTCTTATAAAAGCACTAAGAATTTCGACCGTTTTGGCAGGAAGGAAAGCGTGTCTTTTGAATTCAACAAGCAAAGATGTCAGGTATGTTCAATTTTGAGGATTGTTCCCTCAAAATGAAAATTTGGTAATGAGGATATACATACGAATTACAATGTCTTTTCGTAGTTGCGTCTTGCATTGAGGTCCGATTTGGTAGTTTCAAAATTTTCGATTTTAACACATTGGTGGTTCAAAACTGAAATGGATCATATTGTTTAAATTTGTTATTTGTAGTTAGGTTTTGATGTTGAAGCCTGATGGAGTGTTTATTCCAATTTCCATTTGTGTGATTCACTCCTAACATATGATTCTTTGTGTTAAAAAGGAATGAAATGAAGTATATGAAATTAAATCGTACTTAATTTTCTTTTAAAAAAATGATATAATATCGTTCCAAATTTATCTTAATCAAATTTATTAGATCTATCGTATTCTTTTTTAATCCTACACTTTCTTAAAATGATATACTTTGTTAAATCTATCTTATCATTCGATATTACATTCTTTATTTTTTTCATACTAAATATATATTATCGGATGATAATATATAAAAAAATATAAAATCTATTTTATAAACTATGAAATTAAATCATACTTAAATTTTTGTTTAAATGATATAAATATCATTCTAAATTTATCTTAATCAAATTTGTTAAAACTATTATATGACTTGATATCACATTCTTTATTTTCTTTCATACTAGATATATACTACGTGAGGATAATATATAAATAAATATAAAATTCATTTTATAAATGGTATGAAATTAAATCATACTTAAATTCTTCTTTTTTTAAATGATATAAAATATCATTCTAAATTTATCTTAACTTTTTTTAAATGATATAAATATCATCTAGAATTTATCTTAATCAAATTTGTTAGATCTATCATATTCTTGTCTAATCCTACACTCAATCAAATTTGTTAGATCTATCATATTTTTGTCTAATCCTACACTCAATACGTTCAGATCTTAAAATGAATTTTATATTTATTTATATATATTATCATATGATAATATATATCTAGTATGAAAAAATATGATAATATATATCTAGTATGAAAAAATAAAGAATGTGATATCAAGTGATACCATAGATTTAACAATATCACTTAATGTTACATTATTTACATTCTTCCCTAATGCTACACTCAAAATGTACTTAAAATGTTCAGATCTTAAAATGATATAATTTGTTAAAGCTATCGTATCAATCTATATCACATTCTTTACTTTCTTTCTTTAAGAAGATCATTATAATCAAAAAAATGTTCAAATTTTAAGATGATACAAAGATCATTCAGAATTTATCGTAATCAAATTTGATAATCTATCATATTATTACATTCTTTTCTAATCCCACACTCAAATCGTTCTAATCTTAAAAGATGATATAAAGATCATTTAGAATTTATCATAAAAGTAGATCTATTATATCACTTGATATCACATTCTTCCCTAGTCCCCACACTCAAAATGTTCGGATCTAACATAAGGAGAAGGGTTAAAGATCTCGCACTACCTAAAAATATAATTAAATTATAGTATGTAAATAAGTGCAAACATTAACTTGTAAACCAGTTATGTAAGATTGTATTAAAAGAGTATGAAAGAATACATTGAGAAACCTATTGAAGTTAAGACATGCGAGTTGACAGTGTACCAAATAACAGTGGATTGATAGAGAGATCACACTCCGGAGTTATCAATCACATAGTAACTAAAGTCCGTGGAACAAATCATTACAAGTTATATTTTACACGATACCAACATCACAATTTTATTCACTCAAGTCAGGTGGTAGTATGTTAATTCAGATGAATACATACAACACTAAACTGAAAAGCAACCCACTTCAAATAAAGCAAGCAGAAACATTCTCATGGGAGATTCTTCATTCCTATATCACGCTTACATACAATTGTAAAGCTTTAAATTTCATTGGATCAAAGTATCATAAGCTGTAAATGAGTACAAAAGATGCACAGTGTATTGTATTTCAAAATGCTTCCAGCAGTATATTATAAATATGCAACATAGTCTTTTGAATTTTGAATGATATTACTCAACCTCAAGATGTCTAATTATTGGCCTCCCTGAGGACCCTCAAGATGGAAAGGAAGAGATTGAGAATGTCAAGATATAGAGTGACCGAGGCTCCAATGTACTCATCATAAGTGAAGCGCTTGATCAGATTGTCAGTGTCATACACAATATAGCCCGAGAAAATCATGGCACCAATTGCACCATAGATAGCATGAGCAGTCGGCCCAAGAGGGAAGAACATCTGCACCAAATGACAGCAAATCTTAAGCAAGGGGAAAGTTGCAAACATTATCCATACGTCTTTAAATTTGGAGTAGATAAATTGGAAAAGAGGTTCATTTCATTTCTCACCCCAAACACAGTTAAAGATTTCACCAGTTAACCTAAGTTGATTATGCATTATTACCATCAAACAACACACATGTTTGTTTTCCTTTCAAAACATTTATTCCAACTGTGTTTAGAGTTCAAACATTCTTTTATTTCATGAACATGGTACACACAATCTCTCAACACTAATAATCAAGGACTAATATGTAGTCACGAGACAGCTTTTCTAAGACCTTACAACCACAGGGTCAAGAGGCTTTGTTAGGGTTAAAACATTTAGGAAGAGAATTTAAAACTTTTTTCAAGTTCATAGCCTAAAAGATCAAACTTAAATTTGAAAAACCATATTTTTAGTTTAATTCTTGGGGAGACAATCCTATTTAAAACTGGGGTATTATGTGTAGCACCTCTTCTAACGGGAATTCAAACCATGATTTTATGGTAATCCCTTCTGGTCGAACCACACAAGCATACCCAATGCACACATCTTGACATTCCAAAAACTAGTTATTAGTATGAGGAAAAAACAAGGTACCTGCATCATGCCGGTGAGGAAAAGAGTAAACAGAGAGGTGAACAATATCGGGCCAAGGAAGCTAAAATCCTTGCCCTTCTTGGAGGCCCAAAAAGCATATCCCGTGAGAGAGGAAACCACAGCAGAAGTCAAAATCAACGCCTCAAGCACAATTTTCCCTGCATAATAAGAACACATTCATGTCAGATCAACCATTTTAAACCCTTTCATTTCCCACTTTCAAAAAATGTAGAGATCAGAAAAAAAAAAAAATACGAACCGTCAGTGTTGGCACACGTGACTCCGACAGTGGAGCTGATGGAGACGGTGAAGAGCCCAAGGAAGATGTAGTTATGAGGATGCTTCTGCTGGTACTTGAGCAGGGGAATCAAAACTGCAACAAATTTCACACTCATAATCAGATCAGGTCAGGTCGTTATAAAATTTCCACATCCCTTCCGCAATTGAATTGTTTTGAAAGGGATAATTCCTGTTGTGAGGAATTTGAGATTGGAAGAAAAAGGAAAAAAACAAGAGAAACTTACAGACGAAGGGGAGAAAAACGAGGACGAGGAGGAGAGTGGAATTGCCCTTGAGGAGATCGTTGATGGGGGAATAGAAAACGGTGACGAGAGAGACGAGGGTGGTGAGGACGATCTGAGCGGAGAGGATCCCGTAGACCTTGCGGATGAACCCCCATCGGAGCTGGTTCTCGCCGAGGCTCAACCCTGGATATAGGGTTTCGCCGGATTCGATGTCGAAATCCTCTGTCTTCGCACGTGTGTACATCTGCTGCGTCTCCAACATCTTTCTCTCTTCCGATATGGGACCAAACCAATCTCCTTTTCTTTTCTTCTTGTTCTTATTCTTATTATTCTGCTTTCATATATGCTCAATCGGTCTTTGCTATTCTCACCCCGCCCTTCTTCGTCACAATCCTCACAGACACGTCAATGATTTCGATTGCCCACTAACCATTCTTTTACTAATAATGACCTTTATTTTCTTACTTAGAAATAAAGTCTCAGATCTTACCTTTCTAAATGAAAATATATAGTTAAAAATAAATACTTCACTACAATCATAAAATTTATTAAGATCAATGAAATTGCAAAATAATAATGTGATTGTAAAATATACAAAAAAAATATATATATTTCTTCAAAACTTTAATTTTCTGTTTTTAGAAAATCAAATATTTTCTTTCACTTACCCTTTACCATATGAAAAAGACAATTAATTTTAAAGATACTAGTGAAACATAGGGCTGGAGGTGTGTACCTATTTTTCATGATAATGAAAAATTAAAAATTAATTATTATCTAAAAATAATTAAAAATTGTTGATAAAAAGTTACTATGAAAAATTATAAAAAAAAATCATAAAAGTAATCAGTTTTATTAATTTTTATAATATTATGATTATATAAGTGAAATGCTTATAGTTTTTGATTTAAATAAAAAGAAAAATGATAATAAAATGTAATTTTATTTTTTATTAGTATTACTCTAAATAATAAAAACTAAATTTTTTTTAATAAATATAAATATATAAAGGATAAAAAATAAAAAAAATGAAAAAAATTAAAATTTCAATTCTTATCATTAAATGTTAGAGAGAATAACAGAGAGAAGTTTTTTTTTTTTCAAAAGTTATTTCACTAATTTTTTGTCTGAATTTTTTTCCTCTTTTTTTTTTTTCATTCACTTTGTTAGTTTTTCTTTTAAATATTTCAAACTTTTGTTTTCTGAAATATTCTAACTGTCAATTTAACAAAAGATGGTTTTTATTTTAATTTTTACTTAACTCAGTTGTATTTAGTTAAGAACAAAAAAGTATTAATTTGTAATCATTATAATTCTTATATATTGTTTGTTACCATGTAATTTTAATATAATTCTCTTTTACATATTTTAAAATAAAGTATCATTATTTATATTCGTTATTTACTACTAAAGTTGATAATCTTACCTTATAATACTGTTAACATTCCTTTTTTTTTTTGCCAAACGTCAATGTACTAAATAAAATATAAATGATTTATTCATGAATTTAATTTAAATATATTAAAATCATAGTTTTTAAGGAAAATCATAATTTTTTTAGTGATACAAAATTGATAAATTTTTAATACTATTTTATAGTCATGTTTACTTGGTTGACCGTGTAAAATTTTACATATTTTTCATTAAAATAAAAATATAAAATTATAATCATAAAATTTCATTTTTTTTAACTTCTTAAGTCTGTTTGAGATTTTTAAAAATTATTTTAGTTATTATATTTCGAGAAGTTTATAGTAATCACATAAGTTTTAAAAATAAGATTTTCTTTAGTAATTTACAAACTGAAAACTACATCAAATTTTAAGAAAAAATTACTTAAATTTGATATTTAAAATTAATTTGTTTTTCACATAAAGTTTTGGTGAGAAAAATAAAAATTTGTGTTTATGTTTTGGAAAATGACGCCAATTGTTGGAGTTTGTGGCTTAACAGTACCGGGTTTTCGAAGTAGATACCGACAAAAACCACTGTCGGATTCGGGTATGGATCCGGATCCTATTTATAGGCAATTCTACACTGCCATTGCAACACCCAACCGAACTCAAAGTGAAGAAGAAACGGGAGCACGATCCCCGTCTTCTCTATCTTCTCCTTCTAAATTACTTGTTTTTCTCTGATTCCGATTTAATCACAGTCCTTCCAATTTCAAAGTTTTCCCTATCTTCCAATCCATTTATCAATGTTTCAGGTAAATTTTGTTTCTGAAACCCTAACTTATTTTTTTATTTCCGGCTGCGTTGACTTTCGTTGTTATCTTCTGATTTCGCCCAAAACTTCAATTTACTTCAATATTATTTGTTACTCCTAATGTTCATTCCTGTAATTGTCTTCATTTCGTTTTAGTTTTAGTTTTAGTAAATAGTTATTTTAGTTTTTTTTTTTTCTCTAATATTTGTGAAATTGTTTGCTCACTGAGAAAATGGAGAAACGTGTTATGCACCTGAAGAATTAGGATAGGGACGATTAAAGCTGCGTTGAAGTTTGTATCTTATACAAGTGTGTTTATTTCAGTTATGACAGGAATAGTTGCCTTCAACTTAGCTTATGGGACTGGAATGTGCTTCTGCTTGACTAGAAAGAGGGAGGAGGAAGAAAAGAAAAGTTAATGTATGACGTCGTAAAAGCTTGAAAGTGTTTGAATTCTGCTGTGTTTGCCTTGAATTTGACTCCATTGTTCCATATTGATAGTAAGATTTTAATGGATAAGAAGTTAGGATCATGATTGTAAAGGAGCATTTTGTTGGTACTGAGCTGGCAATGAATAATGCTATTGTGGAGGAGGAAATAGATTTTTCTTGTGATCCGTACATAGGGTTAGAATTTGACACAGCAGATGAAGCACTACAGTTTTACACTTCATATGCCAATCGAACAGGATTTAAAGTCCGGATTGGTCAGCTGTATCGATCAAGGACTGATGGGTCAGTTTCTTCTCGAAGATTTGTGTGCTCAAAGGAGGGACATCAACTCAGTTCAAGAACAGGCTGTCCAGCATTCATAAGGGTGCAAATAAATGGTTCTGGAAAGTGGGTGATTGATCATTTTCATAAGGACCATAATCACAATCTTGAAATCAGTGGTGAAAACTGTACTCCAACATTGCAACAGAAGGGTGGTAGTACAGTTGTCAACTCTCTTACTGAGTTTACTCGTAGGCCAAGGAAGAAATTGCTCGAAGAAGCCAATAATGAATCCTCTTGTCCCTTTGGCATCATTGATTTCAAGCGTCTGAGAAAGGAAGAACTTGTAGGACAGCCCAAGACTGAACCATATGTGGGTCAAGAGTTCAGTTCACCTAATGAAGCCTACCAATTTTATCATGCATATGCAGCACATTTGGGTTTTGGAGTTCGAATTGGTCAATTGTTTCGTTCTAAGAATGATGGATTGATTACATCTCGCCGATTTGTTTGCTCTAAAGAGGGGTTCCAGCATCCTTCAAGAGTTGGCTGTGGGGCTTATTTAAGAATTAAGAGACAGCCATCAGGAAAGTGGACAGTGGACCGCCTCCGAAAAGATCATAACCATGATCTGGACTCTGAAAAAGAGGGCAGGGCAAAAGGTCTTCATGCTTCTAATATTCTGAATGACGATGCAGATACTGGTTTCGGAAATGGTGACTTGTTTAGAATCGATAACTACCCTGTCCCCAGAGGAGGTAGGCAAAATCACATTAGAAGTGAGTGGTACAGCATTCTTTTAGAGTATTTTCAATCGAGACAAACGGAAGATACTGGATTCTTTTATGCTGTGGAAGTTGAGAATGGTAGTTGTATGAGCATATTTTGGGCGGATGGCAGATCTAGATATTCATGTAGTCAGTTTGGTGACGTCCTAGTCTTAGACACATCATACCGAAAAACTGTCTATTTGGTACCTTTTGCTACCTTTGTTGGGGTTAATCATCACAAGCAACCTGTGCTCCTTGGATGTGCTTTAGTTGCCGATGAATCTGAAGAATCTTTCACTTGGTTGTTTCAGACATGGCTTAGGGCAATGTCTGGCAGGCAGCCTCTGACAGTTATTGCTGATCAAGATATTGCAGTCCAGAGGGCAGTAGCAAAAGTCTTTCCTGTAACCTATCATCGCTTCTCTTTGTGGCAAATTAAGGCAAAGGAACAAGAGAACATGGGACTGATGGGTGATGGCTTTACAAAAGACTATGAAAAGTGTGTTTACCAGACTCAGACAGTTGATGAATTTGACGCCACATGGAACGTGCTACTCAACAAATATGGATTGAAGGACAATGCTTGGCTAAAAGAAATGTATGAGAAGCGAGCGTCTTGGGTTCCATTGTATTTAAAGGGCACATTTTTTGCTGGCATTCCCATGAATGAAAGCCTTGATTCATTCTTTGGTGCACTTTTAAATGCCCAGACACCTCTCATGGAGTTCATTCCTCGGTACGAAAGGGGTCTTGAGCGACGCCGTGAGGAAGAAAGAAAAGAGGATTTTAATACTTCTAATTTTCAACCCATTTTGCAAACAAAAGAACCAGTGGAAGAACAATGCAGAAGGCTTTACACTCTTGCTGTATTCAAAGTATTTCAAAAAGAGCTATTGCAGTGCTTTAGCTATCTTGGGTTTAAAATATTTGAGGAAGGGGGCCTGAGCAGATATATGGTGCGTAGGTGTGGAAATGACATGGAGAAACATGTAGTTACATTTAATGCATCAAATCTCAGCATTAGTTGTAGCTGTCAGATGTTTGAGTATGATGGTGTTCTTTGTCGACATGTGTTGAGGGTTTTCCAGATATTACAATTAAGAGAAGTTCCTTCTCGCTACATCTTGCACCGGTGGACAAGAAATGCAGAGGATGGTGTCTTTCCTGACATAGAATCGTGGAGTAGCTCTCAGGAACTTAAAAATTTGATGCTATGGAGTCTAAGAGAAACTGCATCTAAATACATAGATGCTGGTGCGACATCCATTGAAAAGTACAAACTTGCCTATGAAATTTTGCGAGAGGGTGGGAGAAAGCTTTGTTGGCACAAGTGAATGCTTTACTATGTTCTGTGCGGCTGTGCATACTTGTACAATTAATTTTTGTAGCTTGAACTGTTTTTTTGGTGCCATTTTAGCTCTCTAATCAAATACCCTCATCTTTCATTAGACTTCTCATTTCTAATTTTTATGTTAAGCAATGCATGCCAGATTGCTGGTTCAACCGATCATTGACCTATTCTGTTCCTAAATAGGCAAAGAAACAGAGACCCTGTGGTTTTCCATTGAGTTGTTATCATCTTATCTATTTGCTTAAATGAATTCTTCTTATATAGAAAATATGGTAAAGCTAAGAGAGGGGGTTATGTGGGTAAGATGATATCAATTCAAATTAATTTCTTAGCTACTATTTTTCCCACCCTTGACCACCTTGAAGACATATTTCACGGTTGTTCCTGTGTTTATACAGGTTGCTGATTGAAATTAGCAAATTGATTTTGAATGTGTTTTATTTTCAAAATCAACTTTTTCTCCCATTTCAAATTGAATTTCAAGGAGAAATTGAGCCAAAACTTTGTTTATAATCACTCAACTGAAAATCAAGCATGCCTTTGAAAGCCATGGTTGCCCTTTAATCTTCAAACTAAGGGTAAAAGGTGGAGTGTTAATTTGTTTTAGTTGCTTACTTCTCATTAAGAGTAAATAAGAGAAAAAACCGTCCAATAAAAAGTGTACATCAAATTGGAAGACCTCCGTTATAATATTTATGGATTTATATACATACACACACAAAGTAACAAAAATTATAATAAACGCGTATAAAAACATATTGACATGTGTGTATATATAAATTAAATAAAAATTGTATTCAACATATTATTAAAATAACTTTGACAGGACATAATAACAATTATATTTTTTAAAAACCTCATATAGATATAGAAAATAATTAAATAAATAAGAAAAGGTTAATTGCAATTTTGGTGTTATCTGTCATTTAGTCTCCTTTTTTCGTAATTTTAGTCTACCTATTTTAGAAAATTCATCCAATTTTTACTTTTGCACCTATTTATTTTATTTTAAATAATTGAATCACTCTTGAATGGTATCTTAAATGAACTTATTCAGTTTATAACTCAATTGAACCAATATAAACCAAAAAAGGAAGCAAAATTAAGGAATAAAAAATGAGAAACTTGTCAAATAAAAACGGTGATTCAAAATCTGTAATTTTAAATAAATTTCAATCAATAACAAATAATGTATTCAAAAGTATGCCTTGAAAAGTTTGTTCCTAACATTTTTCTTATAATAATTCATTATTTACCCATAGGGATTTTAGAAGTTCTCTGTCATTTTCTTTAATAAAAAGATAGGGTTCTAAATGTGTTATTTTTTTTATCCCTCTCAAATACTATTTCATAATTCAATGTAGGGAGAGAGATACTTAATATTTGTAAAGACATGTTTGTATAATAAAATATTGGTTAGATTTAGGAAGAAATTAAAGATTTAAAAATTTATGAGAGCTAATTACTTAAAATAATAGAACTATTTTTAAATAAATTTTCTCACTTTTTTTTTCCACACTCTTTTTTTCTCGTTTCGTCTTTCTTCGTTTTATTTTTTATTATTTTAATACAAGCATGACTCAATAGCAATATTTATTGTTATGTAACCAGAATTAACAATGAAATATTTTTAATATAAAACTGTATTGTAATTTAAATTCATAATAAAAAATATTTTAATTCTATTAATTATATTTTGAATATATAATGAATAAATTAAATTGTGGTATGAAGTTTTCTTTTTAAATTGTTCTATTAATTATATATATATATATATATAGAGAGAGAGAGAAACTCGGGTAGAATATGTCTTTATATTAATTAAGATTTGATAAATATATTTCTTGCAATTACATTTTATTATGATTATGCTATCATTACTATTATAACCACATGTTATTATCATATGATGATAGAAATGACAATATTATGGTATAAATGATGAATACTATAATATCATTCTTATATAAAAAATAAAAAAGTTCATAAAATATAATTATGTAAAGAATAAAATTGAATATTTAGTTGCTTGATAAAATACAAATAATAAAGCATAAAATATTTTGATAATTGTATAGTTTAATTGTTTTGATAGAAAAGAAAAAAATAATATATATATATATATATATAAAGATAAGAATATATGAGAAATAATATACGTGTTTCTTATTTTTTATTTATTTTTATCTCCTTTCCCATTGTTTCCACAAAGCAAAAAAATGAAATATCTGATTTTCATAGACCCAATTTTTTATAGATTTAATAATTAAAAAAAATAATTTGCATTCTTAATTATTAATATTTTAACAATTTGTTATTTTTGGTTGTTATTAGTGCATATCACACATAAAATATTCTCACCATAGTGATCCTCTATATATCTATATATATTTTGACACATCATCTTCCCTGATTAAATTTGAAAAGATTTATCTACTATTTTCCTGGTTACCAATGACGGTTCTTGTGAATGCATATGTTATATTTGTTTGCTGTTCAATGGTGTTTTCATTTATATGGTATTGGATAACAAAGCAAAGATGGGAGGAGGAAGAAAGCAGAGGGATTGGAAAAGACGTTGAATCTGCTACTGCAAGAGCTGAAAGAATACTTTCGCATCAAACACTTCCTTCTTTCTCACCCAAAACACAGATTGCTAGGGTTGCAGTGAGAGCCCTGCCTCCTGTCACACCCTTCCAAGAGGATCAAACCCCTCACTCTCAGACTCAGTGCCCCATTTGCATCCAACACTTTAGGAATGGAGAATTGACTCAACCTTTTGGACTCTGTTCTCATCATTTTCATCCCTCTTGCATTAATTCTTGGTTATTTCGTGGAAACACCAATTGTCCAGTTTGTCGCATGGAATTGCGCATCACTATCCACCCCTAAGATCATCTTCAATTTTCAAGGATTATCAGCAATGTGTTTCAATTTTCAATACCATTCTTACATTCATTCTCCATGTTTGTTTAATATCACTTTTCATTCTGGGAAACTCTTTTTTTTTTTTTTTTTCTTTTCTAATGTATAAAAAAAACATAAGAAATTTTCCTGCAAATATATATATATATATATATATATATATATATATATATATATATATATATATTTTCTGAAAAAATTCAAGAAACATTAAGCTTTTATAATTTTTTTATAATATATTAAAAGTATATCATTTAATTGTTAATTCTCAATCATTATAAAAAAATAAACGGTTAAGATTTCTTTTTTATTCATGATTTGATATGTAAATGATACAGGTAACTATTTATACAAGGTAAATTTTGATAATTATTTCAGATGAAATTTAAAATGAGATTTCATTTTTTAAAGATTTGGAAAGCGTTCTAGCAATATAATTTTACTTTTGAATGAAATAATTAAAAAAAATAAGCGTTTTTTTTTCATTGAGTGAAGTTTAAGAGATTACTTTTTAAAAATTAAATAAATAAAGTTTTGTTTTAAGAAGACGATTTATAGCTTATTTCAAATGAAAAAAATTAAGAGGAGTTAATTTTAGAGATAAAAAACTTTATGCATATTGCACATGGATCCTTTTGAGAGAGTAATTAGGAAAGTCTCAATGCCTATTTTGGTATTTCAATAACTTTAGACTCTAAACAATTATTTTGGCTACAAATAAAAGAAGATTGTAAATAATTTTATGAGAAGTCTAATAAAAGAAGATTGTAAAAAAATTTATGACAAGTCTATCATTTGCTAAAGTAATGTCACATGATTTGTGTACACTTCTCCTTATTCTACATATATATTTTTTTTCTAATATTTACATGAAATTTGTTCTCACGTTCCAAGATTAAAGAATTGATAGTTTACAATAAAAAACAGTACTTCCAAAGATAATTATTTATAATACGTGGATACATATACAAATGTGACACACTTTCGTCTTTAGCACATATATTTATCATACGTAAATATGACACATATACTTATGATACGTGAATACGACACATATATTTAACCTATTTAAATATATATTTAACAAGAAAAAAAGAGAGTAAACTGTTAGGTTTCTAACCTATTTAAATATATACAAACTTATGTAAAATGATTAAACAATAAAAAAAATTATCAAATCACATATATAAGATATGATAAATCAAATTATAATCTTTTAGCGAAAATAAATAAATATAAAACAAACTTTTTTACTCCATTAACACCTTTTTGTTTTTTAGTTTCTTGAATAACACTCTTTATTTTTTATTTTCTTCAATAACACTCTTTATTATTTAATTTTTAAAATAACATCATTTTGTTTTATGTAATAGCATTTTTTTAATAGTTATAAAAAATTATAATTATTAATTTATTAAAATTAAGATAAAAAAATAATGTAAAAATAATTAAATTCAAATTTTTACAGAATACAAAGAAAATAAAATAAAATATTTTATAGGTTTTTAACTAATTAATTATAATAAGAAAAAATGATAAATTATTTTATTTTATATTTTATAATAAATTTAAATTTGGAATAATAAATTATAATAATTTTGTGATTGTATTTTTATATTAAAATTGATATTGGAAAATAAATTATAATAAATTATAAAATTTTTATTTGAATTAAAATTTGTATTTTTAGTTTGTTAAAAAATTATTTAAATAATTAATGGTAAAAATCAAATAAAATTTTGATAAAGATAAAATTTGATTTTTGATAAAAATAAATTTTGATTTTTTATAAAGATAAAAAATTATTATATCAATAACTAACAATTTTTAAGTAATAAACATAACATTTAAAAGCAATTCATAAATAAATTAAATTTTATTTAAAATTTTTAAACCATTTAATTAATATTTATTTATAAAAATACTTCAACAATTTATTTTATTTTTCTATTAATTATTTAGATATATTTTTAACAAATGAAAAATACAAAATTTAATTTAAATAACAATTTTATAATTTATTATAATTTTTTTTCCAATATCAATTTTTAATACAAAATTATAATCAATAAATTATTATAATAAAATACAATCACAAAATTATAAAAAATAAATAAAAAATAAAATAATAATAATAATAATAATAATTAATGTACTGACGGTATATTAATTAAAGAATAAAAAAATAAAATAGTGTTGTTTTAGAAATTAAAAAATAAAGAGTTTTATTAAAAAAATAAAAAATAATAATATTATGAAAAATAAAAGATAAAAAGGCACTAATGAATAAAAAAAAATGATGTTATCATCTTCATTAAATCTGTTGTGATTTATCCACTATTTACTGTCACAAATGGCCATCGATCTTGTAATTATTTCAAGTGCATATTTTATATTTCTTGGTTATTTGTTGGTATTGTTAATTATATGGTATTGGATAATGCTTAGTGGATGATGATAATTATGTAAAGAATAAAATTGAATATTTAGTTGTTTGATAAAATACAAAAGGATAAAATAATCTGATAATAGTGTAAAATTCATAGAAAATATATATATATATATATATATATATATATATGAGAAATAATACAAGTAACCATGTTTCATATTTTTTTATTTTCTTTTTCTGTCGCCTTCTCAATTCTTTCTACAAAGAAAAAAACAAATAAATATTTGATTTTCATAAAGAGAAATTTTTAGAGATTTAATGATTACAGAAAAATTTAATTTGCATCCTTAATTATTAATATCTGAACAGATTTTTACTATTAATGAAATGGTTGTTATTAGTGGATATCACAAAAAATATTCTCACCATAGTGATCTTGTATCTATCTATATCTATATATAATATGAAAAAAAAATCTATCTGATAAAAAATATAAATGAAATTGTAATCTTTTATCCAATATAAATAAACACAAATCCAAAGTCTATAAATAAACACAAATCCAAAGTCTCCAAAGTCTAAGGAATCCACTGTCTTCCTTTATTAATTTTGAGGTGATTCATCCATATTTTCCTGTCACCAATGGCTGTCAATTTTGTGAATCTGTCAAGTGAATATTTTATGCTTCTGAACTGTTTGCTGGTGCTGTTAATCGTATGGTATTGTTGGATAGCAATGCAAACATTATTTGATGATGACGAGGATGAAGAAGAAAGCAGAACTGTTGGAGGAGACATTGAGTCTGCTACTGCTGCACACACTTCTCTTCCAGAAACAAGAAACGTTCGTTTTGTGATTGCGAATGCAAGAGCTCGAAGAATACCTTGGCATCAAACACTTCTTTATTTCACACCCAAAACCCACATTGCTAGGCTTGCCGTGAGAGCCTTGCCTCCTGTCATTCCCTTCCAAGAGGATGAAACCCCTCACTCTCAGACTCAGTGCCCCATTTGCATCGAACAGTTTAGGAATGGGGAATTGATTCAACCTTTTGGACCCTGTTGTCATCAATTTCACCCCTCTTGCATTAATTCTTGGTTGCTTCATGGAAACACCAATTGTCCAGTTTGTCGCATGGAATTGCCAATCACTTCCCACCACTGAGATCATCCTCAATTTTCAAGGATTATCACAATCAAACATCAATTATATATGCTGTTTTTCAATTTTCAATATTACTGTAACATTCATTCTCCATCTTCGTTTAATATTACTTTTTCATTCGGGGATTTTTTTTTATTTCTTATTTCTTTACTTTATAAAAGAGAAAAACATAAGAAATTTTCCTGTAAATATATATATTTTTTTCTGAAAAAGTTCAAGAAACATTAAGCTTTTATAATTTTTTTATAATATATTAAAAGTATATCATTTAATTAAAAAAATTAACGGTTAGGATTTCTTCTTTATTGATGATTTGATATGTAAATGATATAAGTAACTATTTATAAAAGGTAACTTTTGATAATTATTTCAGATGAAATTTAAAACGAGGTGTCATTTTTTAAAGATTGTAAAATTTAAGAATTATTTACAGCAAAATCAAATGCCATGGTATCTATTTGCTAGTATGATTAAGCTTAAGGATCAATGTCCATAAAATTAATGTCTAATATTTATGTAAAAGATAAGTTTAGAAATTAAGTAGTTACTTTTACAAATCAAATACTTATGGAATAAATTTATGTAAAACTTTTAGTGTGAAAGTTGGAACGAGTTACAGAAGATTTTTTGGTGCGATGGTAAAAGTAAGTGACGTAAAATCTTTTCATGCATTCATAATTGTATAGAAGATTTGAAAACCGTTTTAGCAATATAATTTTAATTTTGAATAAAATAATTAAAAAAATGTTATTTTTCTTTGAGTGCAATTTAAGAGATTACATTTTCAAAATCAAATAAATAAAGTTTGTTTTAAGAAGACGATATGGCTTATTTCAATGAAAAATTAGGAGGAGTTACAAAAATTATTTCATTAAGATAAGAATTTTTTTTATGGGATGATTTCTTTTAGAGATAAAAGACTGTGAACACGAATCCTTTCTCAAGCATTGTCTAAGTTTACTTTTATAGCGAGAATCTCATAATACAGTTCTCTAGATCCTACTGAAAAGGAAAGACTAAGAAATAAATGTTGGTTAGAGGCTGTCGGTGGAAGATATAAAGGTCGAGTATATAGAATTGGACAAGTTGATCGTCATGATGAATCTATTCAAAGTTTCATGCAGTAGACACAAGTATGCTCCAGCAAGCAAGTTGAATATGAAGAGATTGATTGTTTGAGACAACAACTTGCAACTAATGAGAACCGTTTGTTCACTATTAAGGACCGCTTGTCCATTAGTGAGGAGCAAATTCATCAGATGAATTCCCGATTCCAAGCATTTACCGGTACAATTCTTCATTACCTACCCCTCCAGTAGCTACAGTTGCCCAAAATATTTGGAAGAAGATCATCACCAGCAAACCGAACAGCAACAACATGACCACCAGGAAACTGACCAGCAGAATGAAGAACCACAAGGAGGTCACCCATGATTGTTATAATAAGTATTAGTTTGTATAAGAATAAGACACAACTTAGGATACTTTTGTTGTCATTTTAATCTTTAATAACTATGTATGAATTTCTTTACTATGATGTAGACTATGCTTGAATTTTAATTTTGATTGTTCCAGATTATGACACCTTATCCTATTTTACAACTGCTTCAATAGTTTATAGTTTATGAACTGCATATGAATGTCTATGAACTTTCTAGATTGGACATTTTTTATTATGTATTACTATATATTAGTAAGGTATATAAATAAGATTGATACATAAACCTGCCTGTATAATTACATATATAGATATTTCTATACGTAATTACATACAAATATTTTCATATATAATTATATAGTATGTAATTATATACGAATATTTTTACGTAATTACATACGGATATTTTCGTACATAATTACATACGAATATTTTCGTACGTAATTACATACGGACTTTGAAATCCGTATGTAACAGTTAGCTACGAAGGTTTTACATATAAATTTTTGACCGTATGTAATTCGTAAGTAAATTCAAATTACATACGAATTTTTAACATTACATATGGATTTCAACTATATGTAATCCTCATTTTTCTTGTAATATCGAAAACAAAATTCAATAACTTGCAATTTTCTTTTGTTTAGACTGTCTTTGTTGATTTTCAATCTAACGAATTCTTTATTAATTTTTAAATTTATTTTATTTGTCCCGATAGATAAGAGATTAATCATCTAGCCGATAAAGAATTTATCATCTGTATCCTAATGTGATATTTTTATTTTGATATTTCGGATATTGGTTACACCTATTAGGACAAAATCTTTTTATTTTGTAAATGCATAAAGGTTAAAATATTTTAAAGGACATGCATACAAGTGTTTCAATATAAATTATCAGCTTTTTTCTTTTTAAAACATTGAATCATGAAAGAGCTTAACATTTTTATCTTTTATTTTTTCAATACCATAAATTCAAAGATAATATAAAAAAAACAAATAACTCAATCTTATGATCACTTTTTTGTTTTCTTTTATTTTTATTTTTTTCATTCCAAATCAACATATCATGAATTTGATAACAACATGAAAAAAAACAAACAAATTTAAAATTTTAGTGGTTCAAATTTTTTCATTTTTTTAAATCTTATAGAAGAAAAGAAACGTTGTATAATGAAATATGAATGCATGTAAAATATGTATGCATGAAAGCTAAGAATATGTATGCAACACCTTATAGATGAATGTTAGTAGCACGAGAAAAAAAAAATATTATGCATTTGAAAACTATACAGAAGACAAAATATAGATACATATTTATTGCATATACAATGTTATCTAACATGATATACTCAGTAAATCTACTAAATCATAATGAGAAACAACAAATGCATTCCAAAGATAATTATTTCTAATACGTGATACAAATGTGACATATTCTCATCTTTAACACATATATTATATAAGTGAATACGACACATATATTTAGCGAGAAAAAAATACGGTTAGTTTCTAATCTATTTAAATATATACAAACTGATTAAAATGATTAAATAATAAAAAATAATCAAATCACAAAAATAAGATATGATAAATTAAATTATAATCTTTTAGCTAATATAAATAAACACAAAGCAAAGTCTAAGGCCCATTATCTTCCTTCGTTAGATTTCTTGTGATTTATCCACTATTTACCCTATCACAAATGATCATGTGATTATTTCGCATTGTTAATTATATCGTATCGGATAATAATACAAACATTAGTCGATGATAAATTATGTAAAGAATAAAATTGAATATTTAGTTGTTTGATAAAATACAAATAAAGGATAAATTATTCTGATAATTGTGTAAAATTGTTTGGATAGAAAACAAAGAAATATATATAAAAAGATAAGAATATATGAGAAATAATACACGGAACGTGTTTCTTAACTTTATTTTTTTTTTTTCTATCTCCTTTTCAGTCCTTTCTACAAAGTAAAAAAATTAAATATTTGATTTTCATCGAGAGAATTTTTTAGAGATTTAATGATTAAAAAATAATAATTTGCATTCTTAATTATTAATATTTTAACAGTTTGTTATTTTTATGTTATTTGAGATATCACAAAAAAATATTCTAACCATAGTATCTTCTATCTATATCTATCTCTATTATAATACGAAAAAAAAAATCTAATCTAAACATAAACATAAAGATAAAAAATATCTATCTTTTATCGAATATAAATAAACACAAATCCAAAGTCTAACGCATAATGATCCACTGTCTTCCTTTCCTTTATTAATTTTGAGGTGAATTCACTAATTTCCTGTCACCAATGGCTGCCGATTTTCTGAATCTGTCAAGTGAATATTTTATATTTCTGAGCTGTCTGCTGGTGTTGTTAATTGTATGGTATTGGATCCTAATGCAAACCTTAGCTGATGAACAAGAAGAAGAAAGAAGAGCCATTGAAGGAGACATTGAGTCTGCTACTGCTGCACACACTTCTCTTCCACAAACAAGGAACGTTCGTTTTGTGATTGCAAATGCAAGAGCTGCAAGAATATCTTGGCATCAAACACTTCTTTATTTCACACCCAAAACCCACATTGCTAGGCTTGCCGTGAGAGCCTTGCCTCCTGTCATTCCCTTCCAAGAGGATGAAACCCCTCACTCTCAGACTCAGTGCCCCATTTGCATCGAACAGTTTAGGAATGGGGAATTGATTCAACCTTTTGGACCCTGTTGTCATCAATTTCACCCCTCTTGCATTAATTCTTGGTTGCTTCATGGAAACACCAATTGTCCAGTTTGTCGCATGGAATTGCCACTCACTTCCCACCACTGAGATCATCCTCAATTTTCAAGGATTATCACCAACAAACATCAATTATCTATGCTGTTTTTCAATTTCCAATATCACTGTAACATTCATTCCCCATCTTGGTTTAATATTACTTTTTCATTCGGGGATATTTTTTATTTTTTATTTCTTATTGTTTATTTCTTTCTACTGTATAAAAGAAAAACATAAGAAATTTTCCTGTAAATATTTTTTTTCTGAAAAAATCCAAGAAACATTAAGCTTTTATAATTTTTTATAATATATTAAAAGTATATCATTTAATTTTTTAAAAAAATAAACGGTTAGGATTTCTTCTTTATTGATGATTCGATATGTAAATGATATAAATGATATAAGTAACTATTTATCAAAAGGTAACTTTTATAATTATTTCAGATGAAATTTAAAATGAGGTGTCATTTTTTAAAGATGGTAAAATTTAAGAATTATTTAAAACAAATTTAAATGTCATGGTATCTATTTGCTAGTATGGTTAAGCTTAAGGATCAATATCCATAAAATTAATGTTTAAAATATTTATGTAAAAGATAAGTTTAGAAATTAAGTAGTTACTTTTACAAATCAAATACTTATGGAATAAAATTGTCTAAAACTTTTAGTGTGAAAGTTGGAACGAGTTACAGAAGATTTTTTGGTGCGATGGTAAAAGTAAGTGATGTAAAATCTTTTTATGATTAACAATTCCATAGAAGATTTGGAAAGCGTTTGGGTAGCTATACTTTGACAACCACACGTGGCACATACCCATTTTACAACCTTATGTGATGAGGTTGACATAGTCAAGATAAATGACGTGTAAAAAATATTTCAGCGTGAGAGTCATTTTTAAGGTTTACATGTTTGGGATTTTATCTAAAACGCTACCGAACATATTAGAAGTAGTGAGTTTGAATCTTAGATCTCTTGAATCTCGCTACTGCTGTCGTCGTCGTTGTTGTCACCAAAGTTGTTGTCACCGCGGTCGATTCTCAACCACCGTCGCTCGCCACCGTCGATGGTCTCCCACCGTCGCTCGCCACCGTCGATGGTCTCCCACCGTCGCTCGCCACCGTCGATGGTCTCCCACCGTCGCTCGCCACCACTGATGGTCTCCCACCGTCACTCGCCACTGCAACCACTCTCACACGAAATCTCCCTTATGCAAATGAGTTCACCAGACTCCTATCACGTTTCAAATCTGAAATTTAGATACTTAAAATCTAATTATACCCTTTCGTAACAAAATATTCTAAATATCCTTCAAAAAGAAAAGTCATGTTTTACCTTTATCTACATGTACAATTAAACCATGTCAGCAGTTGACATCTGGTTGTATGCCAGCTGTGGTTGTCAAAACAAAGTTTTCCTTTTTAGAAATTACTTTTTCAAAATCAAATAAATAAAGTTTTGTTTCAAGAAGACTATATAACATATTTCAATGAAAAATTATGAGGAGTTAAAAAATTATTCTGTTAAGATAAGAATTCTTTTTTATGAGATGAGTTCTTTTAGAGATAAAAGACTTTGTACGTATTGCACACGGATCCTTTTCAGAGAGTAATTAATCAAAGAAAAGTACATGAGGGAAGTCTCAACGCCCACTTTGGTATTTCAAAAACTTTAGACATTGCATCTAAACAATTATTTTGAACACAAATAAAAGAAGATTGTAAAAAATTTTATGACAAGTGTAATGCAACATTATATGTATACATTTGTCCTTGTGCCATATACTTTTTTTGTCCAATATTTATATGAAATTTGTGCTCACATTTATAATATTAAAGAATTGATAGTTTTATATTTGTTTAGTTGATATTTATTTTATTATTATTATATCTTTTAAAAATATAATACATAAAATTCTTTAGTAATATCACCAGAAGACTCTTTAAAAAAAGTTGAATAATATTTTTTACTATTATTTATTATGCTAAATTAATTATTAGGTTGTAAAAGTTAAACTTTAGGGTTTACAATCCACAATTATATATAAAATTTTCAGAAGATTGGACTTTATTCTTAAATGTAGAGTTTGCTTATGATATATTGATAAAATCTAGAACTTCAAACTTTGCTGCCCGTTTGAATATTTTATTATTTGTTTAACTAAATTGAGAACTGTGGAAAATCTTGAGTAAGTTAAGGACTTTAAAATTCTTTTATAAGTTTACAAATCATTCCAAGTTGAAGGTGGACTACATCAACCTTAATATAAACTTTTAAATCAAATTTATACATTTTTGAATAAAATTATTGATAATTAAAATAATTTATTACAATTAAAATGATTCATTATAAAATTAAATTCTAGATTTTTTTTTAAATTATACTTTTAAGTCATTTATTGTAAATGTCAACAAACTTAATATATATAAAACTTTATAATGATTTGTGATTGTGTCAAAGTATACAACTATTTTACATAGTAAATGGATAATTTTCTTAAAATATATTTCTCATTTTTTCAAACTTAATTTGATTTAACTACTATTTTAATTGTTTTTCTAAACTATTTCAAAATTTGCAGTCAAAACAAATCCAAATTCAATGGAGTTTTAAAAATAAATCCAAATTCAATATAAATTCAAATTATTGAATTGAAATTAAATCTAAATTTATATTTTTCTAAAGAAATAAATTTGGATTTTTTAATCCAGATATATATAATTGAATTTGATTTAAATCCCAGTTCATATTTTCAAGAAGAAAATAGTTTAGACGTTTAAAGCTTGATTTTAATTTTAAAACAAATTTTAAATCTAAAAATAATTTAAAATTATTATATATTTTCTAATAATAGTTTTTAGAATGAAAGTTAGAATCTTTCATATTTAAAAAGATATGACATGAATTAATAATTTAAAAAAAATTATATTTGATACATGATATTTGTAAAGATAAATACAATTTTTGATTTACATCATATAGAGTATGCTAAAAATCCAATCCAAATTTAATATCAATCTAAATAATTGGACTATGATAAAATTCAGTTCCATACTTTTATGAAAAAAGTTAAATTTTTATAAACTGAAAGGTTAAATAATTGAAAAAAAAATATATAATTTTGAGATATATGTACATATGAGATTCGTAAAAAGGTCACCTCATACTAAAGTTTATTATTATTAGTTATTATATCATATCATTTAAAAAAACTTTTTCAAGAAGAGTTGTCATCTTAATTTATTATAATGAAAAATTATGAATAAAAAAAAAACTTTCTATAAAGATCATATTAAGATCCAAGAATTCGTTATTCTTTAGAATATTTTACTTTAAAAAAAATAAACAAAAATATAAGTAAACAAAACAAACCTTCATTCTTAATAGAAAATCAACAATCACTAGTTCTAAAAAGAAAATTTGTTTATTATATTGATAATTTTAATTTTTAAAATTTTCATATTTTAATTTTTAAAATATAAGAAATATTTTTAATATTAAAATTTTATATTTTTCTTTTTTAAAAAATTAATATTTATTTTTAAAATTTCATATTAAATATTATATAATGCGTGCAGATTTGATATATAGATGAAAACATTTGGAATAATAAAGTTACATAAAATTGAATATTTAGTTCTTTGATAAAATACAAAATAAAAGATAAAATATTATGATAATTGTGTAAATTTGTTTTGATAGAAAACAAATAAATATATATAAAAAGATAAGAATACATGAGAAATAATACACGGAACGTGTTTCTTATTTTTATTTTCTTTTTCTATCTCCTTCTCAATTCTTTCTACAAAACAAAAAATTAAATATTTGATTTTTATAGAGTTAGAGATAATTTTTTAGAGATTTAATTATTAAAAAAATATTTGCATTCTTAATTATTAATATATTAACAGTTTGTTATTTTTATGTTAACAGTGGATATCACAAAAAATATTCTCACGTGATCTTCTATCTATATCTATATATAATATAAAAAAGAATCTATCTAAACATAAATATAAAAAAGATAAATGAAATTGTAATCTTTTATGAGTATAAATAAACACAAATCCAAAGTCCAACCCATACTGATACACTGTCTTCCTTTATTAATATTGAGGCGATTTATCACTATTTTTCCTGTCAGCAATGGCTGTTGTGGATATGTCAAGTGCATATTTTATATTTCTGAGCTGTTTGCTGGTGTTGTTAATTGTATGGTATTGGATCCTAATGCAAACATTAGTTGATAATGAGGAAGAAGAAAGCAGAGCCATTGGAAGAGACATTGAGTCTGCTACTGCTGTACACACTTCTCTTCCTGAAACAAGGAACGTTCGTTTTGAAACTGCTAATGCAAGAGCTAGAAGAATAATTTGGCATCAAACACTTTCTTTTTTCACACCCAAAACACACATTGCTAGGCTTGCCGTGAGAGCCTTGCCTCCTGTCATAGCCTTCCAAGAGGATGAAACCCCTCACTCTCAGACTCAGTGCCCCATTTGCATTGAACAGTTTAGGAATGGGGAATTGATTCAACCTTTTGGACTCTGTTCTCATCAATTTCACCCCTCTTGCATTAATTCTTGGTTATTTCGTGGAAACACCAATTGTCCAGTTTGTCGCATGGAATTGCCAATCACTTCCCACCACTGAGATCATCTTCAATTCTCAGGATTACGGTGTTTCAATTTTCAATATCACTATTACATTCATTCTCTATCTTCCTTTAATACTTTTCATTTTGGGATACACTTTTTTTATTTTTTATTTTCTCATACTCTCCTGTAGTACTGTATAAAAGAAAAACATAAGAATTTTTTTTGTATAATATATTAAAACTATATCATTTAATTTTATTCTAGTTAATTCTCAATCTTTAAAGATAAAAATAAACGGTTAGGATTTCTTCTTTATTGATGATTTAATGTGTAATTGATATAAGCAACTATTTATGAAAGGTAACATTTAATAATTATTTCGGATGAAATTTAAAATAAGGTGTCATTTTGTAAAGATGGTAAAATTTACGAATTATTTAAACCAGATTTAAATGTCATGGTATCTATTTGCTAGTATGATTAAGCTTAAGGATCAATATCCATTAAATTAGTGTTTAAAATATTTATGTCAAAGATAAGTTTAGAAATTAAGTATTTACTGTTACAAATCAAATACTTATAGAAATAAATTTATCTAAAACTTTTAGTGTGAAAGTTGGAACGAGTTATATAAGATTTTTTTCGTGCGATAGTTTTAGATGTTTATATAAAATAAATCTATATAGTTGAATTGGATTTAAATCCCAATTCATACTTTCAAAAAGCAAATAGTTTAGATGTTTACAGCTTGATATTAATTTCGAAACCAATTTTAAATTCAAAAATAATTTAAAATTATTATATATTTTCCAATAATAATTTTTAGAATGAAAGTTAGCATCTTTCATATTTAATAAGATACGTCATTAATTAATAATTTAAAAAAAATAAATTTTTACATTTGGTACATGATAAATACAATATTTGATATACATTACAGTGAGTATGCTAAAAATCCAATCTAAATTTAATATCAATCTAAATAATTCGACTATGATAAAATTCAATTCCATATTTTTGTTAAAAAACAGTTTAAATATTTGTAGACTGAAAGTTCAAATAGTTGAAAAAATATAATGTTCAGCTATTGTATATATGAGTTTAGTAAAAAGACATCTCACGCCAAATATTATTTATTTGATCATATCATATCATTTGTCAATTACATGGATTTAATAAATGTTATTCATTAATTTCTTTTCAACTTAATGAACTTTTAAAATAAAACATAACATTTTAATTATTTTTTAAATATTTTACATATTTTTTTTATTTGTATAGAAAAGCATTTATTATAAAAGTAATAACTATCATTATACATTAATATATGTCACTATATAAATGTAAGAATAACAACTGCTGCTATAAATTAATATATTTATTGTCACTAGTACTTATATATGTATAACTATATTTATTAGTATTTTATTTTTATTTTTTATTTTTTAAATACAAATTAGTCTAAAAATATTATGTATAATGTATTAGTATAGATGAATATGATAGATAGAGTGAAAGTGACACTTATGGAAGTGATAAGACTATCAAATTTGTAAATAAATAGGGAGGATCTTGTTCTTTAATGATTCTTTGATATATGAATATGTTATCTATTTACTTGATCATTTATTCACTCGTGACTATATATAAATTTATTTTATATATAAATTTACTCTGTCATTTGCATGGAGGAAATAAACAAATGACATAAAAAAGTAATAACAAATATCAAAATAAATTAAATAATATGAAACTAGATATTATACTTATGAAGTTTTTATTTTATTTTAAATAAATAAATGTAAATTATTTTTGTAGTGTCTGGTGCAGATGAATAAGATTCATCATTTCATAAAAGATTCTTTCATATTCTTAATTCTTTTTCTCTCATTTAAATTTCAAGTTAAAACTTCAAACTACAAATTAATTTAAATTAAACTTATATTATTAATTCTCCTTTTCTGAATTTATAATTTAAATATTTTTTTATTCATTAAGTTAATATATATATATATATATATCATTATATG
>Ga0209489_102896_pt1 | contig 34237 bp, 14 predicted proteins | sample SiratrowhiteBW_FD_187527 | JGI IMG/M metagenome (GOLD analysis project Ga0209489, IMG submission 187527) | Root nodule microbial communities of legume samples collected from California, USA - Siratro white BW (SPAdes) (version 2) | ecosystem: Host-associated > Plants > Roots > Nodule | place...
ATATATATATATCATTTGGCAACCAAACAAACTTTTCACTAATTAACATGTCATTAGATCCAAATAACTACCTACAACTTTTTTACCAAGAGATAAAGGAAGTGTCTTCAAGTGTCACTAGAATCTAAAGCAATCATCTCCTTTACCATTGTCTACTGACATTTGGGATCAACCATGACTTCTCGTGTAGTCTTAGTAATAAACATAAAATCCAAAAAAAACACAAGAGAAATAGAATAGAGACAAACTAACATAGTTAATCGGTAAAGGCAAAGATATATAACCGTATAAAGCGTTAGAATTATGAGAGGAACAAATACGTTTTTAAATCACAATAGGAAGCTGAGGTACAAGAAACATGGGTGAAGGGACACTTGGAGCAAAAGATGATGTTTGAGGATCGTTTGAGTGATTCATAATCGAGTTTTAAGATCTTTAATATTAAACCAATGAAAAAAAGAGAAGAATATCCCAGAAAATAATTCATAACTTATAAAATAGTACCTACATTGAATAAATACAACAAAAGAAAAAAAAATCACACTTCACTGAATATATACATTTTGATTTGAATTGTATTTTTATTTTATCATTTTTCCTAAATTTTCTCTCTATACACATCTCACTTTGAAATGAATTTAATTTCAATTAATATTCACTAAATATTTAATTTTATTTATTAAATACAAAAGATAAGTGTATTATTTAAATACATTTTTCCAATTTTGACACAAACTTATTACTCTTCAGTGAATATATAAAATAAATATTATATTAAATAATTATAAATAATTTTTTTTTTAAAATTTAAAATTTAAACTTTACCCTAGAAATTTTACGATAAAATTTATAATATAATTTTTCTAAGATTCATTTTAAATAATCTTAACTTTTCATTATATTTTAAATATTTATAAAATCTGTATTGTTTGTATTTTATATATTTTTAATATTAATCTTAAATTTAAAATATTTTCAAATATTAAAAATAATTTTTAAAATTTTAAACCTTTTATATATTTTATTAAATTATGAAAAATGTATTAATAATATTTATATTTGATTATATTATAAATAGTTAATTAATTAAATATTTATAATTTTATTCACATACATTTTATTAAACTTACTAAATAGATACAATACAAAATTTAAAAAACCGAACACGGGATCGATTTACAAAAAGCCGATTTCTAGCAGGGAATCGATTTCTTCCAGCAGCGAGGTTGATTTTGGTAAATAAATTAACATTTTTTTTTCATTTTTTATTTCTGGTTTATTCGAGAAAGAAATTTGTCCATAGCAGGCAGGTGACACGCCTCTGAGGCTTGCCAGCAAGCTGACGGTCCTGATTCAACACCAAATCACCTTTTGGACATCCAAAGATGAATCGGCCCAGCATGTTAAATTCCAATCATCATTCATTTAAACACCAAATTACTGTTAAATGGTCTTCATTCGTTGTTGCTGCTGCTTCTCGATGAGGTGAGGCATACAGTTACAGGAAAGAAAGAGTAAGTAATCTTTAAAGAAGAAAAAGAAGTGAAAGAGTAAATGGGAAGTGTATGGGTCTGTTACTTCCCTACCTGCACCATTCTTCCTTGTCGCAACTGCATTTTCTCTCCAACGCACCTTCTTCATCACTCCACCACTCTCTCTCTCCGCGCACGTGCTTCTCAATCCACCACCTCCGCGAGAACCAGAACAAGGTTTTCCCTCTCACTCACTCTCGATTTTTTCTCTTCTTTATTCAATTTCTGCGTTTCTTGATTCGCTCTCTTTGCGATTCAGAAGGAGTCGGAGAATCAAGACCGACGCCGAGATCTGCAACGATATCCGCGAATTTCTCGCTTCGGTTGGCCTTCCGGATGACCACATTCCCTCCACCAAGGAGCTTCTGCTCCACGGATGGTGCTTTCGCTTTCCTTCGAACCTCTGCGTTTTGTTTTCGCCTCTTGCGTTTAAGAATGAGCATAGTTAATTCGCGATATTCAATATTTTGCTTCTGAAATTCTGCAACATTAAAAAGGAATTGAGTTGTGATATTTTGTTTAGCTGAAATGCTAGAAAATTGCGAATCTCCTGCATGCATGCTGCTCTGCGTAAGTTTTCTTTTAATAAACCATCAATGTCATCCCTAATCTCCTTACTGATAGAGAGGAGAAAAAATAGAGTGGACTAAATGAAGATAATAAATTATGAGTGAAGACAGGTGAGAAATAAAATAGAAATTAAAATTGATGAGGGGAGAGTGAGAGAGATGGGTGTAAATCAGTTAGAATTATTACATTAGGTCTTACCAAATTCAATATTAATTCTCCTCTAAATTTATAATACTAACACCAACTTATTTCTATCCACTCAATGTTATTTCCATCTTAAATAGAAACTACACTAAATAGTTCCGGAGACTGGAAAAATCCTTAAAATTAGTCCTTGTACATCAAAACAATACATCGTAGGGACTGGATTGACAAATGTTTAATATTTTAATGACTACTTATAATTTCATTACTTTAGGGTAATACTTGAGCCACCGAATTGATGGTCTACTCTTTGTTTTATAGTTGGAGGTTGTTATCTATTTTTATTAGCCTAGTCTCCTCTGTTTATAGGAATGACCTGGCAAATATTGTCAGAAGGAGAGGGCATAAACAGATTCAGGAACTTCTCACTAGCAGCTTATTAAAAGCTGACGCCGATTTTTTAAGTGCTGAAACTAGTTTAAACGAGAGATTGGACGCCGCAAATGATTTTGAAGATCCCTTAACAGGTCAATTAAATTTCTTCTTGATGAATGGGTATTATTTTGTGTTGCTAACGACTGATGACTTAATCTAATGCAATTTAAAGGTCAGAATGAAAAGGTGGACAGTTTAGTCGACAATGTCGAAACATCATCAGAGTATTTTCTGGGAAGTAGTTTGTATGTTGACTCTTCTTCAAGTTCAGGTGAAGGTATTGACATCGTGGAAGAAGCCTTGGCAAATTTGACCATAGAGGATGGTCTAAGAGAGGTCAAAGATCATGCTGAAGTGGTAAGCAATGCGACAAAGGAGAATTTCTACCCAACTGAAGGGACTATTGTGGATGATGATTCCGATAGCCTTTATCCCAAGTTCAGTAGCCAAAGTTCCATCATGCCTGCAGAAATCTCTGGTGAATTACCGTTTGAGACAGTGTCTTCTGGAAATTCCGAGTCTGAGGATAGTTTAGTGGGAAAAACAGTTGGACAGTCAACCTTGTGGACGGAAAACCATTCTGGCACTTCATTTAATGATTCCGATCTTGGTGCTGAAGAAAAAGAGTTTGATGATTTGGAGCAAAAGGACTTTGGTGCATCAGAAGGTCAAGATGATGACAATGATGATATTGTTGAAAATGTTACCACAATTTCTGAAGTTTCCGTTAGGGAAAATTTATCTGGTGATGGCAGACTTGATTCAATTGTTCATTCTGCTGACAGCAGTGCTACAAATCTTGACACTTTGGCCAACATATCTTTGAAGGAAAAGGTTGCAAAATTTATTCAGAATGGAGATTTGGACCCAGTTGAAGGTAATTTCTAATTGTAGTGTTGTATTGTTGTTAAAATTATGGGGTTTTAAATATAGAGGAAGAGAGATGAAAGAAAATGAAACACTGAATTGATACTAAGGTACTATAGGGAGGGAGATAAAAGAAAATGAAACACTGATTTTGATATTAACTGAGATGTATTGCATTGTATTGATGTATTTAATATATTCACAAAACACAGAACACTAACCCATATATGTGCTAATCATATTCCTAACAAATTTGGGAAACAAAATCATCACAAGGAAATATATATGAGAAGATATATTCATATACTCTAACTGTTATCATAAATGGCTACAGTTATGAGTTTGACAGCAGTGATTTCCGATTTGAGTTTCATCATGTTTAGTAAAAAGAAAACAACGACCAAAAAAATAGAAAACCTTACCTCAAAATTTATCTCTAAATGATGGCTACTAAATTTAGAAAAAAAAAAAATCTTTGGCAACAAGTGACTATGCTTTAGTCAAACCCCTTCTAATGAACAGATAAAGTCAGAATATTTTCTTCGTTCGGTGCAAATTTTATGTACACTTTCTTTTTTTCTCTTTTTGACAATGCCCCTACTGTTTGATTCTTAGATCATGTCGCTGGAATTTCAGTTGGGGATGATACTCAGGAAAGCAAGGATAATATTAAATCAGAACTTGATGAGTATATTCCGCCGCCAGGTAGCAGTCCTCCTCAAGATAATAATGTCATGGCTCATGGGAACTCGTTGACATCCAAACTAGATCCATCTGGACCGTTGGATTTTGATAAGCCTCTTTGGTCAGTATTTTATATTGTGTGGATGCTAGTAACCAACTGGGACTATGGGAAGTCCATTGATGTTTTCATTTGAACTGAACCCCTCCTTTTTTCTGCATTCAAATCATATATAGGGATGATGACTTGCCACATGAGGATCTAAGTACTCATTTTGACCAGGACGCAGATACTAAGGTCATTTTGTGTATAAATATCCCTAAATTCTATCTCAATGTTCAGCTTCTTGTGATCTTAATTCATTTTACTTATTCTGATTATGCAGACTCCAAAATTGCAAAACGAAACTGAGATAAATCATCTCAAGTTCATGCTGGTAGTAATTATTTAAAAGTCTCTTTTGTGGTTTAGATGTTAATAAAGCTAACTATTTTTTGTTTAGAATATTTATGAATATATCCTGTTATCACACTTTTCCTCTTCCTTTTGGAAATGTTTCAGTCTCAGAAGGAGTTGGAACTGGCACGGCTGAAGGAACAGATTGAAAAGGAAAAGGTAAATGAGTAATATCTGAAAACTGGCACTACGAGATGTGTGTATATATTGCTAGATCCTACATTGGCTAGGTGCTAGAGTACTTGCTATTTGGGCACTCGTCCTTTCTTGGACTAGCTTTTACGGTTGAGTTTGAACCAATCCGTGCTCAATTCTTATGTATATTTTCTGGCATCAGCCATGTTAGTTCTTAGCATCAAAACGACATTTCTCTGGACTTTGGCCACTTTAATTCACCAGGTTAAACAAGTACATTTCTTAATTCATTTTGACAGACCTAAGAGTAAAGATTATAGAAAGACAGAAACATGTGTGCCTGAACAGTGATTAAGAGAGACTAAGAGTGAGAGGCAACATCAAGTGTAACAGGGAGAAATAGATGACTGTAAAGTATTTTTTTTTTAAGGACTACCTCTTTGGATGTCTCCCTATTTGATTTTACTCTAGTTTCAGTGACAGTAAAAAGTGTGAAAAATAATTCTGTGATGGAATGAAGTCCTGTTTGCTTAATGTGTACATATGATCCTCTCCTTCAAGAGATAACTTTGTAAAGATTCTCTAACCCATTTTTATTACGTTTTTAATAAGAGTACCAAAGGATGTACTTGGAAGAATATGAGGAATTAAGGAAATTGCCTGATTCGTATGATAGGCCCATGAAAATATATCATTTTTACATGTTGATGAAGAGTTGACCCAATTTGAAGATAACATATAAAGTCTAAATCCACACGATCTAGAAGAAGGAACGATGGATTGAAGTTTAAGTAGTTGGGCTAAATAATTGCTTAAGCCCATTTTCATAACTTTTAATGTGATTTTCGTATTTCTTTTTATTTAAATATTTCAGATGTCTTTTAAGATGCTCTAGGTCAGTTTTTTAGTGTTCTTAAGCTTCCTAAACTAAACCATAATGATAAGTAGTTGGGTAGTGAGGAGTCAATTATAGTAAAAAACAAGTGTTAGTGGGAGTTTAAAATAAGTGCGTGGGAATTTATGTGGAATTTAGAGGGCTTACATGATTTTGCCTATAAAAGGATGTAACTCTAATGCAATGAGAAATATATGAATTTTGGAAGAAAATTAAGTTTTCTCTTTTGTGAGAACTTCATGTACTTTTCTTCTTTTAGGAAAATTTTATGGAGTTATGAGTTATAAGAACTCAAATATGATCTTATCACGAATATCAGAACATCTAGTTCTATATCAATTAGTATTACATGCTCAGTGGAGTATTTTAGTGTTAGAGTATTCAGTTTTCCCTCCGTAGAATGGTGGGTTCCCAATGGATTTGAGTACTCATCACCCTTATCCTATAATGAAAAGCTTTGAATCCGATTTTTGTTAGTGTCATAACCGCAAGTCGTTTCTAGGGACGGTGATAATCCGATATCACAACATGTGTGAAATGTTTTGCTTTTAAAACTTGAATAAGTGTAGCTCAATCTGAAGTTGTGTCACACATTTGACAAAATTCAACATATTTTTGTTAGTGTGGAAGTGTTAACAAGATCATAGCAAACTAGAAGCAATTGAACGTTCAGCCTTTCTCTCATCCTGTTCTTCAATATAAGACTTATTCCATAATCCATACAACTCAGTTACATGTTATTGTTGCTTTCAGCTTGCTTTGTCTGTCTTGCAAACCAAGGCAGAAGAAGAAATCAGCAAAGCCCGAAAACTTATATCCGAAAAAGATGTAGAACTACACTTTGCTGAAGAAAGTCTTTCAGGACTCAAGGAGGTATTGTCTCTGTCTTCTTGTTTACTTGTAATCCAGTAATGTATTCGGAGCACCTTGCATTCTTGAGCTAGTGGTTATCTTTTCTAAAATTTTAAGCAGTTTTGGTAGGAATATTGCTTATGAAATTGATGAGTAATTGTTTTAAATTATTCAAACATTGGATTAGAACATTCAACATTTCCTATGGTTGCAAAATATGTCTTGAGTATCGCACCATAAAACCACCTGATCCCTGCCTTTATAGAGTCGTGATCTACTTTTGCAAAAAGAATAATCAAAGTTGGTACCATCTACGAAGTTAAGTTTCATATGAAAAAACACTTCAAGCGCCATATTTAATTCTGTGCTCAGGGGTGGCTGCTGTAGTTTTAATGCTCCCTTTGTACGCAAGATTTTCGTATCTGTCCCTGCATATACTATAGTTCATATGAAACTGTATACACATTCCTTGCAATGTAAGCAAAGGATGTACCAGAAGCATCAACTTTGCGGGCTGTTGGACAAGGGCTGTTGGACAAGGAAAGTATAACTGAGAATGTATGTCTGCTGCTCTTGGATGTTCAAATATAATTGGATATTATGAAAATCTATAGTTGAATTAAAGTGTTAATCCAGCTATGTGGTTGTCTGCTTCAATGAATGCGTGATGACAGGAGTGTGTTTTTTCACGTGGAAGAGAAGGTTCTATTTGATCCCGTATATGGTGTATTTGGTAATCAATATGAACTAATGACTTTATATCCAAAAAGATGAAAAATAGATTATTTAGATTAAAACTTGTATGCGTGGTGATAGTTCTGTTGCAATATATTCCAGGTTCAGATTGAGTTCTGTGGTGATGGTGACATTGTGGAGGTGGCTGGTAGCTTCAACGGTTGGCATCACCGAATAAAACTGGATCCCCAACCGTCAACTAGTGCTATAGACCTTGGGGGATCAAGGTTCTATTAGTTACTTTTAATTGATTACGTATTTATGTCATCATTCTGTCCTTGTTGATTACGTATTGTTTGTTGATCATACTAGAGGAAATGTGTAGAAGATTCTTTGTTAGATGCCGATTAGTGTTCAGGCTAAAATTGGAAGCATCATTTCAATGATTTGTTACTGGAATCATCCTATGTTATCTAGGATACAGAATGAAAAACCCTTTGCATATCGTCATAAAATTATATTAGAAAACTTGTCTTAATAAATAATATTGATATATGCTGTTCAATGTAATAATGTCCAGGAGTTCCAGATTTTGGTCAACAATACTGTGGCTTTATCCTGGTGTATATGAGGTATGTACACGTTCAACGATACTAATTAGAATCAGTAATAATCAGAGTCAGCAGCGTTCTGGTTCTCTTTCCATTTTTTTCCTTTTCGATTATGGGCTTTATTTTGTTATTATGTCTCTTTGTTTGGTAGGGTAGCAGTTGTAATAGGTTGTTGGGTGGTTTGTCACCTATTTGTTTCTGTTAGTTACCTTTTTTACTCGTAAAGCATAAATACTTCCAGATGATTTAATAACTGTATTTCTTTCTTGTAGATAAAATTTGTTGTTGATGGCAAATGGATGACAGATCCTCAAAGGGAGTCGGTAACAAGGGGTCACATATGTAACAACATTCTAAGAGTAGATAGATAGTGCATTATGACTCAAGTCAATTGTTAGATGTATATAAAATGGTAAGCCGATGGTTTTCATCTTGATTGTTCTTAATCATCAATATAAAAATGTTGAGATACACTGGAAATTACCGAGTCGAACTATGGATTTAAGTTAAAATTGAAAATCGTGGATGTGCAACATTCTAAGATTAGATTACTGATATATTTAGATATTTAATTATTGCCTTGTTTTTTGTCATTATTCAGTCAGGGCTTGCTTGCACTTATGTTAATTTCAGCATACTCTTATAACTTCTTAATTTTTATACAATACAGAATTTTTGTTTGATTTTTTCCAGTGTCCTAATATTATTATGAACTACTGTAGGGTACATAAAGATTGAAGAAAATGGTTTGCTGTGAATTTCTAAAATTACCACGCTTTACAGCTCATGGACCAGGAGGGGTGAGACGCAGGAATGAGCAGAATCTTATTGAGTGTCGTTTTCTACCGTCCTGTTTGTACATTTGTCTCTAAAATTAGAATTAGGTTTTTCTTGCTTCTGTTATTCTTTTGGTGGTTTTGGTTGTCAAAGCCACACTCACAAGAACCAGGATGAAAATTCTTTTTGCCGAGCTCTGTAATTTTTACACGTGATATTTGATGACTTGCTACGTTTTCAAGTTGGCACGAAAAAATCGAGAGGAATTGAAGCGAAATATCAAATTATTATTTGAAAAAGGTTATGGAGGGAAGGGCGTATTTGCATGGACTTAGTTCTTATCACTCGAGCTCCAAGGGGGAACAGCAACCGGAACAACCCCTTCATAATCATAATGCGGTGATGAAGGATACATTTAATAAGGTTGAAATATAAAATTTGGTGAGGCTTCAAGAAAACTAACTAGAATTTCTATAGAAATTAAAACCTTCAACCTTTCCAGGCAGATTGTCTGATTCTTCCTCACTTTGCAATTTCTCCTCCCTTATTTTGAATGTACTTCTCTTCTCTTTGAATAGATAGGAAAGAAAAAGGTGGGCCATATGGTAGATTAAAATAAACAAACCAGAAACAAGTAAAAAATAATTAGACTGAAAATTTGTCTTTTAGTCAGATATAAATAGAAAAATGAAATTAAATGTATTTAAAAATTGATAGAACCTTGATAATTGATTTGATAAATTTGATAATGGATTACAGGAAGCCCAGTTAGAGTCAATTTTCTGTCCAAAAATTATACGGAAATAGAAGAAAGTGTGAATTTCTCACTTCTTTTCTTCTTTCTTTTCCTACTATCTGTATCATATCAAACGAACCTAAAGAGACATTTTAGAGAACAGAAAGACCCAGATTTGCGACCCCTAAAGTTTGTGCTGTGCTTGCTCATAAAGACAAGCAACGGAAAAATGGAGGAAGGAAGAAGGAATGAGTCAACAAGAAAGAAGATGAAAACATGCTCAGTTGAACATAAGACATGCTCAACCACAGTGAACACATTGTGTACCTCTGCTTCCTTCACTATGTGTTAAATCATACAAGTTCACAATTTTAACAAAATTAAAGTCAAATTTAAGTTATTTTTAATTTGAATTATTTCATTTTTTAATATTCTATTTGTGTAAAATAATTCAAATTTATTAAATTTTAATTTTTACAAAGTGCTTGAATTATGATAAATACAACAAGATTATTTTAAATAAAAAATATTTAGTGATTAAAAATATCAGTTTGATGATGTTTATTTGCAGATATTGACTAAGATTATTTTTCGACTAAAACGTGTGGAGATATTTTTAATTGAGGTCAGACATATTAATATTAACGTAGATTTTTTTCTTTAATGGTGGCTATATTAATTTTGATTGACATTGGTGAGAGATATTTTTTTGACATTGTTGGTAAATAAAATACTTTTCCTATTTTATTTTAATAATGGCAAACAAAATTTCCTGAATCACATTTATAAAAAAAATTCTTAGTCGAGATTGATAAAATTTCGTGTTAACGTTAGAGAGAAAGATCATAATAGACTTTGAATAAAATAATTGTTAAAATGATATAATATTATTATTTTTGATAATGGTAAACATATTTGAACTTAATATTATTAGATGCGTTTTGTTTCAAATCTTTTATGTTTTGTTTAGTGTATACGTGATTTGATAGTGAATCATTATATTTCTGAGTTTTTACTTTAATTTTAAATTATTGAAAAATTTTGGTAGTTCGAAGTTATTTTCGTATTGTTGACTTTTTCAAATTCAACAACTTCTTTAGTAGAATGTAATCTATTATTCATGTGTTTGGTCATCTTTTAGTATATATGATAATCAATGTGTGACACTTTGACTATTATAATGCGTAGTCATACAATCTTCTACAATATTCAACTCTCTTTACTGTCTCTTTCAACTATATTGCCTTTTTTTACCTTTTTATGAGTTTGATATTCTCATTTTGGATAGTAGATAAAGTTATCACTGATAATAAATTGACTTCTCAACAAACTGAAGGTTCAAATAATGTGAAAACATACCCATAAAGCATCTTTATGGTATCAACATTTCTGCATAGTCTGCATCTGCAAACCCTTTAACAACATTCCTACTGTGGGTAGACCGTCTATACACTAGATTAGATTATGTCATTCCTTTCACATATATCAACACCCACTTCAAACTCTCTTAATGAGCACATTTAGGATTTGCCATGAATATGCTAACCACACTTATAACATATGCCAAATCTACTACATATTATCACATACATTATGCTCTTCACTTCATTAGCATATGGAATAATTTTTATCTCTCTCCTATCTTTCTTAGAATTAGGAAGTTCAGTAATTGAGAGCTCCATATGATGACCCAAAGGTGGCCCATAGACTTAGATTCGTGTATCCTAAACCTTTTAGTCATGTTCTTCAAATATCCTTGTTGAGATAGATGCAATTATCCAACCATCTGATCCCTTTATATGTTCATCTTAGTGGTTTGGTTTAGGAGACCAAGATCTCCATTTCAAACACCAAACTTAATTTTTTTTATTTCATTTTCATTTTGATTGATTATAAGGATAGAGCAAGAACATACACCAATATTCTTTTGTCAAAACATAAAAACAAATATCAAAACTGCTTCTCTAAAACTTTGTCTCTCTTAGAAAATTATCAAATCTCATGTTTTATTTCTTTGGACTCTATTTCAAATCATACAAACATTTCTACAAAAGACACATCTTTTCCTAATTTCTATAAACCCTTAAACTACTACGTATAGACATTATCCTATAAAATTCTATAGAAAAAAGTTGTCTTTATCTCTAACTGTAACACTAAATTGTACTAACCAACACTTAGCATCAAAATCCTTATTGAAAAATAAAGTTTTATCATAAATGAGAAGATTTTATTATAATTTATCTACTCCACTTGTGTGCAATCTTTTATCATTAGTCTTGTTTTGAATATTTTTTTTTTCACATTTAATATTCCTTTTTCTCAAATACTCACATAATTTAAAAATTGTGATACTAGCTTATCACATCCTAACATCCTAATAGTTTATGCTTTCCTAATTCGACCAAATGTTATAATTTCATCTTATCATATATCATCTTATTTGTGTGATTATTGTTAAAGCATAATAAGCATTTCTTTTAAAATCTTTATCATACTTTATTTAATTTTGGTTGTTAAACCTATAAAATCAAATATCCGATTGATAAAAAAATTTCTCTTGAATTCTAAATAATACCTTATTTGACATGTGAAAGCAAATTCTAAGTTATTCATAAATGGCAAGTTGATGATATAATTAGTTGTAATAATTGTACGATTATAATATGATATTGTGCACATTTTTAAATAGAGTATTATTTATTTATCTCCCAAAAAAGGGAAGAAAGAAGCGTGTGGTGGCCACGCGGAGAGGCATAGAGTAGTAGCTTCCATCGCATGGTATAGCTTTGCATTTGACATAGTAGGCGTGTCTCTTTCCACACCTTTCCACTCCCTATTCCTCTCGAGATCATATCTGCTACTGCTTCACCTTTCCCTCATTCTCACACTGCAACACCACATTGCTTCTTTACAAAAATGGCCATGGCAGTTGCTTTCTCTCTCTCTTCTCCTTCCTCAGCTCTGTTCCAGTCCCGCCACTCCTTCTCCAAGTGTCTCGCATCAAAGCAAAACTCGCCCCTCCAACTGGAACCGATCAAATCCAGAGACAACACCCAAATCACCCTCCACTCTTTCTCTCCCTTCCCATTGCTCTGCGCCGCTGCTCTCTTACCCGGAGGTCAACGCTTCCAAACATTTCTCTACTTTTGCTTTTATTCCTATTAATCTATCATACCAATTTCTGCTATCTATCAACAGCTGAAGCCGTGGGTTCCGTTTTTGGGCCTTTCGTTGACCTTGTCAAGTCCTGGAATCTTCCAGATTGGCTCGTTCATTGGGGTCACCCTGCCAACATGGTAACTAACAATCATCACTTCTCACAGAATAAACAAAATTAGAACGAAAAACTTAAATTAATTTCTCTTTAATTAGTAGAACTTATAGTCTAATTTTAGTCTTTTTTTTTTTTTTTTTTTTTTTTTTGAGGATGCTTGTGAAGAAAGTTAGTTTGTTAATGGATTTTGCTATTTTGACCTTCAGGCAGTTGTGCTCTTTGCCATGGGTGGCTATGGCACCTATCTGGGATTTCGGATTCGGTATTCTGATAATGTGGTATGCTGTTCAAATCCTTTCCCGTTTCATTACTTACTGTAGGTTTTTTATGTTTTGAATATTTTGCAGGAGGAAAAGGCTATGGCTAAGGATTTACATCCTAAGCTTTTAGCTGGTATGTTTTTCTTCTTTGCTCTTGGAGCTACTGGGGGAGTAACAGCTCTACTCACTTCGGATAAACCCATTTTTGAGAGGTCATTTTTTCATCTCCTACCTTTTTTGTTGTTGTAAGGTTTGCTTATTCATTTTCAACTGCAAATAAAACGAAGGAGAATCATGTTGCTGTGTTTATGTTCTGTTGTTTGCACGCAGCCCTCATGCTGTTACAGGCGTCATTGGCCTAGCTTTGTTGACAATACAAACTATATTGCCCTCACTCTTTGAGGTAATTAATCTGTTACTTGGTAGTAGTAAACGCTGAAGTTTGTTTTATCAAATGAGTTTATAAATGAAATTAGAGCTGTCTTGTTTTGAGCATTGTAAAGTAGCAAGTAAACCAAATTAATTCATGAACGGAATTATAATTTATAAGCCTTATATCACTCCATTTGTTTGTCCTTCTTACTCTGGGTTTCTTGAAAATGATGTGCAGGGAAATCCCGGACTAAGGAATGTTCATGGTATCTTGGGTAGTGGTATTATGACACTTTTTCTAGTTCATTTTGCCCTTGGACTTCAATTAGGATTTAGTTACTAATTGCGGCTTCCATTCGACCTGTATTGTTATGTTGAGTTTATTTATTTTAATTATGGTGTATATTCTTTCCTGCACAGGTTCTTAGTTTCAATTGTGAAATCTGATTACCATGATTTTTTGTTCTACACTCTATCATTTTGTTTTTAAAAATAGTTCAGAGATTGGTTACTTATCCACACATTATTTACGGAAAACATGGCTACATTTACAACCTACCTCAGAACTCACGATGAGAGAGGAGGATATTGTAATGAAGTCAAGAAATGAAGATAATGGTGAAGTATTCCAGTCGCATCAGCCCTGTTCAACACTTTGATCCCAGTAATTTAATAAGCAAATTGCCAATGAGGTAGTGGTTCTTCAGAAAGATTTCCAAACCTAATGTTAGCAACACTGCTTGTGAATAATAACTTGGTCCACAGCGACCCCGGCCACAATTTCACGATATTATTGGGCTACACTCTCGGAGATGGCAAGACCATATCAGTAATAATAACTTGCCACATTCCACATTTTTAATGCCTTTTGTGTCTAGCAAATAAATTTTTGTATTGTCATTGAGCATTATTATCCTTAATTAAAATATGTTCAATCGCAACCAGTCTGAATTTTTAAAACTTAGGTGCCGTGGGTGGGGATTTTGCACCTACGTACTACATTAACTATATATATTCATTTGGTTTTTATTACTCTTACTGTAAAGGGGAAACCATTGACTTGATTACACTTATTAACGTGATAAAATGTATTTTATAAAATTGTTTTCTCCCTATTTTATTTTTAAACAAATCGAATTAAAATTTATTCTATTTCTGTGTCTTAAATACTTTTATCAATTCAAATGTAGGGGTAAGTGACTAAAGTGACCCTAGACTTTAAAGCAATGTGAGAATGCCATTTTAGGACTATGAAAATGTAAACAACAGTTTCACAATTAGAAAGAAAACATGTGTTATAAATGGAAAAATAATTAAATTAGACACGAAATAAGAGAGAGAAGGAGAAGATGGAGCGAGTCTTTCGTCTACGTAATCTCTCTCTCTTTGCCTCTCCTCCCAATATATGTACATATAACACTATCCATCTCAGCTCTTCCTCTTCCTCTTCGATTTAGCATCTCATTTTCCCTAATTCACCACCAAAATAAACACGGTATGCATCTCTCTCCCTATTCTCAATTCAATGCATGCTCTTTATCGTTATTCTTTCACTTTTTCCATTTTATTAATCGCGTTTAGATCTCACATTTCGTTTCGTTTCTGTGATAACCGAATATTCATATCGATAATTGTTAATTATTTTACAATGCCAATTCGAACTGATTGCAAATTCGAAATTACGAATTGGAACCTGCTCTGCGACGCCTTTGATCCTGGTTGGATCGGGCACTCGCGGGTCCGCGACGTGTGCGATTGTAGGTCACGTTAGAATATGAGACAATGCCGTTTCTGTATCCAATCACAACTAACTCATATTTAGCTATAATTTGATATTAAGAATAAATAGTATATAGTAAGAACATTTGCATATCATTATCTAATTGCATATCATAGTTATGACAATGTATGATGGATTGAATTTGGTTGGAACGACAGTATAAAAATTATCCCTTTTGTCAATATAAACCTAAATTGGAAGTGTATTTTTTTTTTATCGGCTAAATTTAGTATTTGGATTTCCATTGAGTTTATAGAAGTATTTTACTTTCAGTATACCAAATTCTTCCTTCTGTATTTTGTATACTAGAATTTGTTATTGTACATTGAAATTTGTAAAAGTAATCTTTAAACTTCAATCTAAAGCTATCCTATTTATTATTATTTTTACTCACAAATGTAGGCTATTTAGATACTTTCTTAATTCTATATATCACTCCATGATAAATATTTAAAAGCACCTGAAGGAGTTCTTAATCATTATTTTAGTTACGCATGTCTAGGAAATATTATTTCTGAAAAATAAAACACATCTACATAAAATGTTTCCTTCAAAAGCTAATCTAGACTCAAATTAACGTGGTTTAGCGGTATATGTGTGAATTATTTTCTTTCCCTTGCGGTAGACTCGTCTTCCTTGCTGCACTTTTGAGGAACTTTGATGATTTCGTTGAAATATATGCACTAGAAGTTGCCTTTTCAATTTCAAGTTAATTTCTTTTAACCGAGTCAATTGCCATGAACGTAATGCACCGCACTTTTTTATTTCAACAACAGAAATGGAAACCTTCCTCTTCACCTCAGAATCTGTAAACGAGGGCCACCCCGACAAGATCTGTGACCAGGTTTCTGATGCCATCCTCGATGCTTGCCTGGAGCAAGACCCAGAGAGCAAGGTTGCCTGCGAAACCTGCACAAAAACCAACATGGTCATGGTCTTTGGTGAGATCACAACCAAGGCCAAGGTGAACTACGAGAAAATAGTTCGCGACACTTGCCGAGGCATTGGGTTCGTGTCTCCTGATGTTGGTCTCGATGCTGATAAGTGCAACGTTCTTGTCAACATTGAGCAACAGAGCCCTGACATTGCCCAGGGAGTTCACGGTCACTTGTCTAAAAAGCCCGAGGAAATTGGAGCCGGTGACCAAGGCCACATGTTCGGCTACGCCTCAGACGAAACAGCTGAACTAATGCCACTCACTCATGTGCTTGCTACCAAACTTGGTGCCAAGCTCACGGAAGTGAGAAAGAACAAGACATGCCCGTGGCTTAGGCCTGATGGTAAAACCCAAGTGACTGTTGAGTACAGGAATGATGGTGGGGCCATGGTCCCTATCCGTGTGCACACAGTCCTCATCTCAACCCAACATGATGAAACCGTCACAAATGAGCAAATCGCCAAGGATTTGAAAGAGCATGTGATAAAGCCTGTGATCCCAGCTGAATACCTGGATGACAAGACAATCTTCCACCTCAACCCTTCAGGTAGGTTTGTGATTGGAGGACCCCATGGAGATGCAGGACTCACTGGGAGGAAGATAATCATTGATACCTATGGTGGGTGGGGTGCTCATGGTGGAGGTGCCTTCTCAGGGAAGGATCCAACTAAGGTTGATAGGAGCGGTGCATACATTGTTAGGCAAGCCGCAAAGAGTGTGGTAGCTTCAGGGCTTGCACGTCGTTGCCTTGTGCAGGTTTCCTACGCAATTGGAGTGCCTGAGCCATTATCTGTGTTTGTGGATACCTATAAAACAGGGAAGATTCCCGACAGTGATATTCTGGCTCTGATTAAGGAGAATTTTGACTTTAGGCCTGGAATGATTTCCATCAATCTTGACCTCATGAGAGGAGGCAGCTTCAGGTACCAGAAGACTGCTGCTTATGGGCATTTTGGAAGAGATGATCCTGATTTCACATGGGAGAAAGTGAAGATGCTGAAGCCCAGTGCCTGATTGATTGGGCTTGGTGGTGTTTCTTGAGATGTCATCGTAATCATCTTTCTGATCTCAGTGTTAGGAAAATAATAAAGGAGCTTCCGTGAGTACATACTTCATTTAAGATGTATTTTTCGGCTTTGATGAGAAATTAGGAGCAGAAACGTGCTGTCCTAACTGGAGGCGTTCGCACAACAGGAGCATTCAGCTTTAGCTATCTACCGCTTTCCATTTTTGTTTAAATTTCTAATTCTTACTTTGTTTTTCTCTCCTTTCGATATTGATTGTTCTGCAACCAATCTTGTGTCGGTGGGATAAACGTAGAATGCCATTTATTTGATTCTTTTGTCACTTTTTTTTATCATGTTCTTCGAAATCGCAAAGGCTTCAGCAACTTTTTTTCTAATTTCTACAGGGTATAATGTTTAGGTTTTCATTCTGGCATTAGTAGAAATTGTTGGATGGTTCAAAAATGTCACATACAGAGAAAAGGTGCAAGCATTATATTTGGCTCAAGTGAGCCAACCCAAGATTGTCCATTACCAAGAATAGGTGGTGTTCCTTGCAAAGTCAGTGTTATTCTCCTGACTAATCTAAATATAATATATGTAGTTATATTATTTAGTTTACCTAAACAATTAATACATAATACATGTAACTAAGGAATTATTTCTCCTCGAGGTCGCATGATGATCCCAACCTTCTTAATGGGCACCTCAATTGTTTACACTGAATCTACACCTTCTCACTAATATGGCCTTCTCACTAATATGGTTATTGTATCTGTTTTTGTAAAAGTGGATTTAGTCATATCATAAATAATAATGCACGTGAATAATAAAATCGAAAACTTAATTTTAAAAACTTTTCTTCTCTAATTAGTTAAAGATTTATAACATGCAATATAAAAGAGATTAAAGATAAGAAGAATTTTAGTTTAGTTTGTTTATAAATGCATACTCTGTCCAATCCTTGATCAATCCGATTAAGTTTTAATAAGCAAACTAATGTTACAAAGATACAATTGAGTATCATTTAAACTTAAACCACTCTTGGTTTAAACAATCTAAGTATTATTTTAACACTTAATCATTATTAGTTAAACAATTCAAAACATAATTTAGATTTTAGTCAGTCATAAAGCCTACTAATCATTAACAGATATTTAATAAAATTACTTGAAATTTTAGATTAAAATCCTGAAAATATCTAGTGACAATGTTTAAAATTGGTTGAAGAGAATTCATGTGTTAGCTAGACTGTTAATCATGATTTTAGGTGTAAAAGATAATATCCCATTAGAAGTTTATTTTATACCATAAAATCACCTATGCAATTGCGATTTCAATTATGCAAATTGAGAGATTTTTGGAACTCATATATGTTGATTATAACAGTAAAGAAGCAAGATATTATCTCTTAATAATTTTTAAAAGCTAAATATTGAACACTTACTTCAACTGCTTATCAATTATAATAATTAATTTATTACTGGGAAAATCAAGGAGATCAAACAAGAATGAGAATCGAGCCACATTGGAATGACGCCACCTTCAATCAAAAATCTTAAAGCATTGGGTTTGTGGGTTTTCTTGTTTATATGTTGCTCAACTCTCTCAAGCCTACTCAATGTGACTTAGACTCACTCACAAACGATCCTCACTTGTACCGCCGTTTACACACTTAAACAGGACATGCTTGCCTGAAACCTTCGTCAGGAAGACTTTCGATACAGGGATCAAATTGTACCCGTTTGAGCCGGTTACACAAACCATCGACTCTGATATTGCTTTTCGGAAAAATCCAAGGAGGAAACACTGGGGAGAACAAACAAGAATGAGACAAGAGCCAATACAGAAGAGAATGACGTCATTTTCAACCCAAAACCTTAAGGCACTAAGTTTGTGGGTCTTCTTTCTTATATGTTCTCAACTTTCTCATTTTTACTCAATGTGAGACTTAGACTCACACTTGGATATCCAACAATCTCCCCTTCAAGTGAGAGTCCCTATTTCACATTGGTACACTCTCTCTTGGTCAGAAGCATTTTCAAACACGAGTATCTCACTCACAAACAATCCTCACTTATATTGCCGTTTACACACTTAAACCGAACACGCTTGCCTAAAACCTCTGTCAGGAATACTTTCGATACAGAGATCAAATTGTACTTATATGAGCCGGTCACCGTTCTCTATTTATCTACACACAACTTGCACTCATCCACCTATCTTATATTATGATAATTATAGTCTTCTTGACATAGTTGTTAAACTTGTGTTTAGATGAACTCACTAAACACGTAAAGATTAATTAACACATTGTTGATGAGAAGCTTCAACAGATTTTATGTGTTTGCTCCGTGTTTTAGTTTCTAATCAATTAGTTAAAATAATTACCGGAATAAAAAAGAATTCAATTTGTTTGGGTTAAGTACCTTAATTTCTTTATCTATATTTATCTTAATTAAAAAAACAAACTTGTACACCTCCATAAATAATTGGGTTTTCGATACAACTTCGGTTGAGTCATTCTTTTAAAGTCATGCACAAACATGTGGATGAATAGTTGAAATTGTGAGTTGTTGTTACCATTGACGGATTATGTTGGAATATGATATCATTTGTAACTTTATAGTATTGTAATATGTAACAAAAGGTGGGCGTGCCGGAGTGGTTATCGGGCATGACTAGAAATCATGTGGGCTCTGCCCGCGCAGGTTCGAATCCTGCCGCTCACGATGTTTTTTTTAACATTTTACCCTTAAATTTTTATAAAATTATCACATTAATTAAAAACTTAATTTTATTAGTCTAAATTTAAATAATCATAATACTGTATTTTAAATTATTATATATAAATATTATTTATTTATTTTATCAAAAAATAGATAAATCAAACTAAAGCTGTATTTAATTTGTTAAATTTTAAAACAAACTAATTAGCCAATATTTGGATATTCTTTTTATATTTAACATCACTCATTCATAATTGTTCATACATTTATAAAACTTATTATATGTCCCATATTTTTCTATTAAAATATAATTAATAAAATAACTTTGAGAATATATATATATATATATATATATATATATATATATATATATATATATATATATATATATATATTAAGTTGTGTAAATTCGTTTAATAGTTTATATTTAAATAATTATACTACTTTTTAATAATCATGTTATAAGTGTAAAATATTTATCAACTTTATTGCTGATTTATTTAGGTGGGAGATTTAGTTGGTTGTCCAACAGATGATTATTTTTTAATATCATATTTTTGAAAAGCTTGAACAATAAGATTTGATTCTTATACATTCAACCATTATAAAATTTATGACAGTTCTTTCATCCTCGAAAAAAGAAAAGTTTCAAACTTAACAAAATCATTCCCTTAACATGCTTTATTCAATTTAGAGTTTTGGCGGACTTCATATCTATATATAAAATATTTGAGATATAGTATCTATATATAAGATACTCAAGATATATTAAGATTTATTAAATATAACAAATAAATTATACAACAAATTCAATCATAACAACTGTACTATTATATAAGATAAATTATATAATACATGCATGATAATTATTTTATCAAGATTATCTTTTAATTTAAAAGATATTTAGAAGAAATTATTCAACTCATCTTAACTTATATTTTACATCACACAATTCTTTTACTGATTTGTGTGATAAAATGTCATTGGTAAGTATATGTTTATTTGGTATTTGTTAAAAAGTTGTTTCCACTTAACAAAAACATTCAAATTCGAGTAAAGGCATAGATATATGAAAGATTTGTTATTTTTAAAAAAAATTAATTTCTTTCATAATGGACCAAATATAACCCGGATGGGCTAAATAGATTGACTCACTTAATTCTAGAAAATATAACTTTCTAGTTTTGGTGTAACATTTCAATCTACTTTGTTCTAATGTGAAAAGTCGAACCAAATTACAAATTATTAAAATAAGATCATATTAATATAGATATCATGATTATGACACATGGTATATATATAAATGATTATTCAAAATATTATGTTAATATGCATACCAAATACAAATATTAAATGATAATTTTAAATAACATCCAAATAAAACATATATAATCTCAAAAGTCAATACACCGTATTCATATCAAAACTTAAAGTCCAAACAAACAAATACAATTCAAAATCATCTTAAACTCAATACAATCCAAAATCACAAAAATATAAATTACTATCCACAATCAAATTATTGATGTCCTATCCTTCTATAACATTAGAGTTGGTTTGAAGTGAGAAATCCAAAACATATTCATCTGGTGCATCATTTATTTATCCCATTTGCATAAATGTTAACTAGTAATAATGAAAAAGTAAAAAATAATTAATTAAATTAATCTCATATAATAATAATAACATTGTGTGGTACTTCAAAATCATGCAACCAATTTTGAGAGAAGTGAAGTGAGAAGCAAAGGTGAAAAGGAAGAAGGGACCGTGTATGCATGTAGTTAGCCTGTTTCTTTTATGGTTTCATGTCCTGTATTAGTTGAGTAGATAGAAGATGTGAAAGGAAGAGTAAATCATAAATTTGAATTTCATTATGATTTTGCTTTAGTGACAAGCCAGATCAAACTTTGTTAAAGAAGAAGCTTAACTAAATAAGAATTATATAATCTCACATCTGGGGTGGGGTGACAGTTTTGTCCACAAAAACCTTTGTAACGAAATAGGACAGATATGTAACAGCAACAGCAAAAATATGGTAAAAGGAGCTAGCCAACCTGTAAACCTTTTTACCACTTTCATAATCCAATCCATGCGATGCAATTCAATGATATGTCTGTGTCCTTGTGGAAAACTGAAAACCATGCTCCCTTGCAGCTATGACAAAAACTGTTTCTTCTAGTGACTCACATGCATACGATGGCAGAGGAAGGTACCCATTCCAGGCAAACATATCTCAATCATAGATCCAAAGGATAACCTATCATCTTAGATGTAATGTATGAAGAGATTATGAATCTGAACAAAAGAACAAACTTATATGGAATCACAAATCCTCGGAAGTTACAGGATATCACATCAGAAGACAAATACCAATAAACTATTTAACTAATTATGAAAATCAATAAAATAGGGATTAAACCTAGTCACTCAAGACATGTCCTTCTAACAAGCCAAATTTCATGAAGAACTTCTTCTTATTGCAATCCAACATTTCACTCAAGCTACAATTTAAATTCCTCTCCTTTAGAAGTTTGTACCGTGGCTCTATTCTTCTCTTGAGGCCATGATGAAAGAAATAAGGATAATCAACAACTTCATCAACTTGTCTTCCCATCACATCTACTAAAAATTTGAACTTTGGTTCTAACGAATTCTGGATGCTCTTGATCAAGATAGGAGGAAAACCAACCACCAAAGTAACTATCTGTCTGTCTTGAAATCCTCGTCTCTTTAGATACGCATAATTAGGTACCAAAAGCTTGTTCACATCTCTACTCAAGATTGCTGGGAAGTTCATAGCCGCTGCTTGAAGATCCTGCTCACTCAGACCTATTGACTTGAGGAACTGTGAAGTAGGGCGGAGTCTTTTCTCAACACTATAACCCATAATATAAGGGTCCTTAACTATAACTTTTCCGATCATTCCATCTTTGTTGAGACCAAGGCTAACAAGAAAGTTCACAATTTCAGTCAATTTTGTTTCAATGCTGTAGCTTATAAGCCTAGGGTTGAGCAGTATCATTTTCCCAATATGCTTTTCAGGAATTCCCAAAGCCTGAAAGAAGGCCAAAAGGGGACAAAGCTTCTCTTCCACACTGTTTGAGAGTATGTGAGGGAACTTAGCTATGGCAGTAGCAACCTCACGTGGTTTTGTTCCCAGAGTCCTGAGACACTCAACCGTGGGCATAATCTTGTCATAAAGATCCAGAGCAAGAATCTTAGGGCATTTTGAAACAATTGAGGGCAATTTTCTTTCTTCAATGCCAATGCTTCTCAAATACTCCCAATTCTCACTTGCTCTTTCCTGATGCACATCCTCAAGCCGCCTACACCGTCGGAAAATTCCTTGCACACTGTTCTCATCAAACCCTTTATCTTTGAAAAACCACATCATGCTGCTGCAGCTGTTATTGCTGCTAGTGATCTCCATTTTACGCTAAAAATAATTTATTTTTGAGAATAAAGAAATAAAAATTAGCTTACATACGGAAACACCAATAGAACTATAAGAGTAACATGAAGCTCTCAACTCAGCACAATTCAAAGGTTATATAACACTCTGTTCAACACAAACAGACATGTAAAACCGATTATTCACACTCACAATTTTGCAAGGGACAAAACAAGATTGAAAGATTAAAAACTGTTTGGAAATAGAAAAGGAAAATTAAAATGGGATAACTAAGAAATGGATATGGAGGAATGAAGAATGAGTTACCGAAGGGTTGTGCCGTATGCATGCGTCGGAGGAGAAAAGGGTTCAACACTGACAGTGAAGACGAGCGTCCGAGAAAAATTAAAATGACCCAAGTGAGAGATAAGGTGTGCAGTGTTCCCTGTTTGATATCTGGACCGTTCGATTAATACAATGTTCCAGATTTTGACACGTGCTCTAATAAAATATTCCTGTGCTGTGTAATGCGATATTTGTATTTCCAAACTTTGCTTTCGCATTTCTCATTTCTACGGCCACTTTTGGCTACTGGCGGCTTCCGATGAAATCAAGACATGAATTTCACTCCAATTAATTTGAACTTATGTTTGAGACGATAAATTAAGTTTGTAAAATTAAAACTATTCCATGAATCTCAAAATTTGTAATTTATAATTATTTGGTAATTCTTTTTCTGTTAAACTTCATATATATATAGATATTTATAAGATTCTCATGAAAATTTCACATTAAGCTTAAGATATGCTCTCATTTGATCATTTTATTAGATAAAGAATTAATTAAACTATTTACCTAAACAAATATTCTTCATCTAAATCAATACAGCATCTTTTATACAGTGATAACATGCCCAATAGTTTTAAGTCCCATATGAATGTTCCTGAGCATCAACTCAGTTGCTTTGGCCTCGGGGTGAGACTTGTCGCCAGCCAGAAACTTTTGAAGGGCTCCATTAATTTCCACATAGCTCCAACCAGGTGGCTTCTGGATGCCAACATCATCCACTCCCTTTCTCACACTTGCGGCTTCATCATGCTTATCCATCAGAGTTAGCATATTAGACAGCATCACATAACGGGCTCCATGATCATGCTCCATCTCAAGCAGCTCTAGGCTGGCAAGTCTAGCCAATGTCACATCCCCGTGTACTTTGCAAGCACTCAACAGTGATCTCCATATCACAGCATTGGCCTTGAACGGCATATTCTGAATCAAACAATATGCTTCATCCAATCTTCCAGCCCTACCAAGAAGGTCAACCATACAACCATAATGCTCCATTCGAGGACTAACACCATACACAGTCAACATGGATCCAAACAGCCTCTTGCCATCATCAACCAAACCATTATGCCCACAAGCACATAAAAGTGCCACAAATGTGACCTCATCCGGTTCTAATCCTAGCAACCTCATCTCTTCAAACACGGCCATAGAATGCTCACCAAGACCATGATGAGCAAGGCCAGACAAAATGGAGTTATAGAGAAAAGTAGTTCTCATATCATCTCTTGTTCTGCTGAACACATCCAATGCAGTGTCTATGCTTCCACACTTGGCATACATATCCACAACAGCACAAGTGAACCCCCCGTGGGTACCGCACTGCCAACTCCCACCATCATACTTCTGGTGAATCCTTCTTCCCAATTCAAGGCCACCTAGCCGAGCACACGCCCCAAGAGCGGCAACCACAGCAACCTCGTCCGGTTCCATCCCCAAACTCTCCAACTCCACAAACAGCTCCAATGCTTCCTGAAAACACCCAGAGTGACAGTAACCACTAATCATAGCCGTCCAAGAAACCACATCTCTCCCACCCATTTGATCAAACAACCTTCTAGCAACCTCAACTTCTCCGCGCAAAGCATATGCACTCACCAAAGAAGTCCAAGCCGCAACACCACTCTTTCCATTCCCGCAACTCACAACTCTCTCAGCCACCTCCAAGCACCCACATTTGGCGTACATATCAACAAGTGCATTCACCAACAACTCATTCTCATTCACACAACCCAATTTCCTATACACCAAGCCATGCACCAATCTCCCAGTCCCACGATCCTCCAAGGACGAACAAGCGGACAACAAGGCAACGATGGTATACTCATCAACCTCAACACGACTCCCTCTCATCTCCCCAAAAACCTTCAGATAACAATCAGCACGACCCGCACGCACAAGCCCATTAATCATCGTGTTATACGAAACGCAGTCTCTCACAGGACTTTCATGGAACACCTTACACGCATTGTGGATATCCCTAAAAACAAAATAAGACTGCAAAAGAGCGTTGACAACAAAAACATTTGACTCAAACCCACTTTTTATAACGTGAGAGTAAAGCTGGAGAAGGAGTTGGGGAAGCGATAGCTTGGCACATGACTTGATAAGGAATGGAAAGGTGAAAGAGTCCGGAGAGATGGGTGGGGAGGAGGAGAGCATTGACCTGAAAAGAGAGAGGGCGTGGTGGGGGGTTTGGGAGAGGGAGAAGGCTCTGATAAGGAAGTTGAAGAGGAAGAGGTCAGGGTTGGGGATTTGGGAGAAGAGAAGGTGAGAATGGTGGAGGTGGTCGGTGGCGAAGAAGGAGATGAGTGGGGCCATGAGGAAAGGGTCATGGTGGCGCCCTGTGACCACCGCTTGGGCCTGGATTTGGAGGGCTTGGTGAATGCTTTTGCATGATCCTAACACTGCTTTCAAACTCTTCATGTTTTCCTCTTCCTTATGCTGCTAATGAACACGCTTCCTCCTACACAGTCACAAACCACGTTATCAATTTTATAACCAAATTCAAAGCCCTGCCATGGCCTTAGCGTCTCAAATGACAGATTCGAAAATCATTATGATAGGGTTTAAGCAGAATAAAGGAGAAGAGAGAAAGGATCTAAGTGTTCAATTAACACTTAGATCAACGATAACACTTCTGAGAAGTAGGTCGTTTTTTAGCTCCTGAATCAGGTGTTGAACGTTTGAAATCTTTCACACAAGATTGATGTACACATAGCCTTACAGTTAACAAGCTCAATTCGCGATAACACATGCGTAACCACATTGTTATAAACATATCATCAAATTCATCTAACAAGTTTTGTATCATTAGCGGAATTTGTGGTTCATCCGCCTAGACCGTAAGAGATTGCATTAACCCTTCACTATGGTGGCACAGCTGTAGCATATAAAAATGGACACCTCCTTCCAAAGCTTTAAGCAAATGCTGCTTCTTAGCATTTTTGACATTTTGTGCTGAAGCCCCTCTCAAAACATGTTTCTTGCCATGTCCCCGAAATTTCATAATTAACTTGTTAAAATTCCAAGTGATATCACCCAAAATAACCAACCATTCCACTCCCAAAACTAGGTTGAAGCAACCCAAAAGAATTAGAAAGACATCTGAAGTAAATGTTGTTTCTTGAATTTTTGAAGAAAAATTCTTTACCATAGAATGAATAGCAATCTTGTTACCATCTACAACTATAAATAACCATTAGTGGCTCACTTCCTCAATTCTGCAGCCAAACTTGACCATTTGGATATCCAAGAAGTTATGAGTGCCTCCACTATTTAACAAAATATGTAGGGGATGTGTGTTAAAATAACATGTGACCTGCATCGTTCTAAAATTCACAACTCCTGTTAAAGCACTGCCGAAATTTGGAGGTCATGGCAATAATCCAAATTAGTTTTTGTTGATATTAATTTATCACCATCAGCACTTTCTGTCACCTCTAAAACATGAACCTGTAATCTCTTGTGTCAAATTATGTTTTGTATAGGGTTCATCAAAAAAGTAACAAAGACCATTTCATTCATAAAAGATAGTGTCAACAATAGGGTGTTCAGAGTTTTTAGTCACACCTGACTTTTTTGGCAACACTGGTTTAGGACCTAATATGCTCCTATTCTTGTTGAGTTGTCAAAAGGGTTCTGCTGAAGTTTATGAATTAGTCGGTTCCACAGACTAAACAGTATTTTTATATCAACTACCCCAGGTTCCAAGTTTCAAACAATCTCATATTAAAATTGCATGCTAGAAGAAAAATAGAAAAGGGAGAAACCGACAAATGTAATAAATAACATAATAAGAAATAAATAAAAGGTAATGATCAAATTTTGAAAGAAATTTCATTGATTATTATTTGTTGTTTTTAAAATTTAAGATAACATATTTTTTTCAATTACATCCTTATTTTCATTTTTATCATGTATTGAAAATTATCTAGAGAGAGAACTAAAAGAGGTATACATTAAATATTTTTTCTCAATTTCAATAAAAAAAAACTTATACAACTATCATATACTATAGTAATACATAATGAAATTAAAAACAATAACTTTATAAAATTAGTAACTTAATTTAGCTTCAGTTCTTAGCCAAAATTAAATCCAATATTTAAAAAAATATTACTTAATACAGATTTCTAATATAATTTTTTAATCTAATTAAATATCAAGACTGAATATTCTTATAAGTAAATATAACTTTCTAAAATAAAAAATAAGTCTAACTTAAATGTAGTCCAGCATAATAGAGCCTAAAGCAATTCTTTAATTTGTTTCCAAACGCATTTGTCAGAACATTTTTAAGCATCCATGTTCAATCATAATTATGAAATCATTTAAGAATATATAATCCTCAATCCCCTTTTTTTTTTATATAAAATTTCAATATTTTAAATGTTAAAACTAATATCTTATTATATATAAAGAAAAAGATAAAATAATCAAAATAAACTACTCATCAAATAATGAACTACATCACTACTTCATAATATAATTACTTTCTTCTTTTCTTTTCTTTTCTCCTCTTTTATGCAAATATAAAAATCTATATTTCATTAATTTCATTCAAATTATAAATTACATGTTAAATATAAAAACTAATAATGTATAATTTTATTTAAATAGATATATAAAATTAATATAAATATTAAAATAAGATAGTATAATAAAAAAATATGAAGAGATTGTATAATTTGAATAAACATTTTTCAAAGTAAAGGATCCACACATTGAGATTGTCCACGATTTTTTTTTTTAAAAGAAAAATCCTACAAAAAGGATTGGCTATATGAAAAGATTTCTTTGCAGGAGAACCCACAACAATGATTAACAAATCTAAAGGTATTTCAGATTTAAATTGCCAAGAAGCTAGTTTTTGTTACCAAGAGAATACACTTTACAATTCAATTCAATTCAATGGTATAGGGATCATCCACCAAACTTGTCCAAAGTGTGTTTGCCTCAGCAACAATCAGCACAATTACAAACAAAACCGTACAAGATTCTTACTGAAGCTTACAATAATACGAAATTTAATCATAGAGACCTTCTTCATGCCAAAAGTCGACTAAAAAATCAACCATCTCCTGCACAAGGATATGAAGATCATTCTATCAATTTTTCACTTAAGTTATCCCCAAATTTGATAACAAAAACTGTATATAAGAACTTACAGTTAATGATATTGGCTGTTGAAAAGGTTCCGTGGATAAAAGCAGATCCTCATAACTTGTTGTTAAGCTGCAATAGATAACCAGGTTACTGTTGGCAAACACCGCTTGCGTACATAGGGTACGTAGGATTTCACAAACACAAGAAGGCAGAAACTACAAAAGTGCATCTAAGACCTCAACCTTACAAAAAGAAGAAACTAGTAAGACTGGCCACAAGACAAATAATGGATTATTGGTTAAATATATAGAAATGAAATAGGCATTACAGGTATACATAGATTATAAAATAAAAGTTCCCACTCTAAGATTCACAGTTGAAGAAATATTTTAACCTGTGTAGTATATTCAGAGAGATGTAACAAAAGTTGAGTTTCGTTTGTCAAAACATGTAATCAAAATAACAAAGGGGTCAATTAATTTGCTGCAAAACTTTCTTGACAGTAGTTTTATCCATTTAGTGTCTGTTGCAGAATAAAATTCAACAGAGAAAGAAGGTGGTTGTGACCCTCCCTCAAATTACAATAATGAGTTATCTACCTATTATGAGTTCAAAAGTTTCTGGCTGGCAAAAATGTCCATTCCCTGTGTTTTAGCTCAATAATTAAGTTGTTTCCCAAACATCCAATTGATAATTCAATTTTGGATTGATCATTTCACTTACATGCAATAAAAATAAATTAAAAAGGCACATACGGTAAATATTAGCAGTCTAAATGACCAAGTTATAACCTAGATACACAAATAGCATATATCAAACTTTTGTCTGTATGGTGACCACACTTTCAAACAGACGCTACAGAGTGCCAGGAATACTGAAACATTCTACGACTTGTGCAACTTTGCAATGAGAATAGTTATTTGGTAAACCACGATAAGAACTGTATATTTCAGGAGGACACTAATACAATTCGATGATGACAAGCAAATCCATGATAATGCCTGTGGTCCATTCCATTTTCAGATTAAATGTTTTTAGTGCATGGTTGCCCAATATGATGGAACAATATTCCACGTTTACGAAGATGAAGTTGTCCAGAACTTTAATTCAACATTCATTTCTATCTCACCATTTATTGAAAACTTTAACCAACAAAGATAATAAGGAAAAAAATAAATAAATAAAGCTCAATCCATCTCTAATCTAATTTAAAATGCAGTTCTCTCCCTTCTTTCATCCTTTTCTACTCATTTAACTTCAGTGATATCAATAGTGTAAACACCTCATCGTTACAGATTCAACATGCATGATACATCTTGCCCACTTAAAAGTTTCCCACAGTTTTTAAACATGTCAAGTGACATCACATGGTATTGATGGTGTAAAACTTTTTATACTGTGCATCCAAGTTAAATCCTAAAAAACATTATTATCCCATTAAACGAACATTCCTCTCCCTTTTTTATAACAGTTTTAAACATATCAAATGGTACACTGATAGTGAAAAACTCTCTTTATATGGTGGATGCAATTTAAACCCCAAAAAAACATTATTATACCATTTATATAGCCTTTCTCTCCTCTCCCTTTTTATAACAGATGAAATCAGAAATATGCATATACCTCACAATTGAATCTTTAGGTGGTCTTTCCAATTTTTTAGATCGATTACCAACCCATTCTTTTCTCATTTGATGCCAAGCTATCTCGGCTGCAAGAAAACATAAAAATATAGTTGAGAACTTTGAACCAGTTATACCAAATTGAAAAAATTCAGTGCCCGGGAAATCAATCACTAAATTGAGTCTCACAAGGCATAAAGTCAACATTCAAGAACAATTTTCTGAAGATTTTAGAACCTGGAAGAATATGCCAAACAGGTTCCCAAGATCTTTGGTTGCATATGTCAATTTTATATAAAATTTACATGCATATACTACATAGTTTGTAATTTTGAATCATACTCAATACAGGTAAATTAAACACACGAGCAATTATTTACCTCAATCAATTTTTACATTTTGTACTTTAAACTACATGGAGAAAATAAAACCAAACCTCAAAAAAGCAATGTCATACTAAGAAAGTATAACATTGATAAAAAAACAGGGTAAACAAAGCAGCCCTTGGGAACTCTGTAAAATTATTCCAATAAAAGATTCATGCTATGCCACATACCTTAATTTAAAGTTAAAAATTACTACAAAGTTCAGGAAAAGATGTTTCAATACTAATTATGAATATTACTAATAAAACCAGTATTATATATACACTTATAAGACAATTGAATAGCTGAAACCATGACAGATTTTGCGCATCAACACATGTAAACGCTTCTTTTGTCTTCTAAATTATAAAAAAATGTAAGAAAATAGCATACCATGGTTAACAAATACTTCTTTCTCAGTGGACTTTTCGCCGGGGTCGCGTGATCCCTCCGAAGAACATTTCTGGTGGGCATTTGAACTACTACCGTTGAGTTCCATCTTCTATGGGACAATCAACATGCCTTCTAGGCTACTAATTCACATGCAAAGAAATTAAGTAGAAGTCATGCTGTCAGATAAATCCTTTCACTATTAAAAAATGCAGGCTCAATGTTTGGGAACTGAAAAAACATGTCAGTTGAAGACAGTAATTCAAAAAAATGGTGAATATTCCACATTGAAAACAAAGAATTATTTTTTCCAATTTCAAGTTTATATTATCTGTTGTTCATTTTTCAAGCACTAAAAGAAATCACCACTGGGGAAGTTATTTTCAAAGACAATTTCAAAGACTCAGAACTAATCAACAAATTCAAGAAAACAGACTAAAATTCCTGAAAGACGCACTTCTCTTTAAGAAAAGCATAACCAAATCCAAAGAAGAAAATGAAACACTATTTGGAACAATGCACCACTGAGGAACAACTTAAACAAGAAAAAAAAAGAACAAAGAAACTAACCACCTTCTCTTTGCTTTCACAAATTTGAGTTTTCAACTAATTCACAAAAATGGCAGAAACCAACACAAACACACCCAAAACCTATTCATTAAATTAAAAAACATACTACAATTGATTCATTGCATCAATTTTCAGTTACAAGCAATCTGTTCCTCTTTTCAGTGAGCACACACAGCTATAGTAAAACAAAATCGAATTCAGACTCCATCTTCTCCATCGGAGTATGCAAAGAACAAAAGTAACGATAAAATAGAATAGTAATTAAGAGTCAATTAAACAGCAAGCTTAAGCATAAGTGCCTCAGCAGAAAACAAAAAGAAAAAAACTCGGCACAAGAAATAAACAACATAACCAATTGGATTTAAGATTCACAGTGCAATTTGATTTTCAAATTTTTACAGCGCTCGGCGTTTACCTACGATGAACCAAGATCCTTCCCAAGATTCCTGTACATGGGGGAGGAAAGAGGAGGAAAATAAATAGGAAAAAAAAACCCTACGGTTCCTTTCTTTTAAATTTTTGTTCTTATTTCTAAGTTTACTTTTTTTTATTTCTTCAAATAGTTAATATAATTTTTTTAAGCAAAGTTTCCTTTGATTTTTTTTCGAACATTAATATATAATTGAATAGCATTAAATGGCTTAATTTTTCAAGAGATAAACTTGTTTGTTAATTTTATTTTTCAATATAGTTACAAATTTAATTCCACGTTGTTGTTTTATTAAAGCCAAATATAATTTCATGTACACAAATAATTAAACTTTAATATTAAAGCAATTTTTTCTAGGACTTTCAATTAAAATCAATACAGTAAGAAAATTAGGTAACTCAATCAAACAATAAATTTTGATGTGTACCTAAAACTGTATTTGATTTGGCGTTAGAAGAAGGAATAGAGAGAAAGTATTTCAATATTTAATCGGACTTCATATCCAAATTATTTTTCAATTATAGTATGATAATTAATTTAGAATTTTAAATTTGTTAACTATTGAAATTAATCAATTAAACCTTGAATAGATTTTTTATTTCTTTATAAAAAATTGATTTTTATATAGATGGTAATAAAATTTAAAGTTGAGGATATTTTTTAATTTTGGTAACTTTTGTTTAGTGATAAATTAAACTTTTATATTATCTTAAATATTAAGGCAATTAATAATTAATAACTTCAAATAATAATAATAATAATAAATTCTAAATTTTATATAATATGATTTGATAATTTGATATGATAATCAATTCTAAATTTTGTGTATATTTTATAATTTGGGTAAATTATTTTAATAATATTTTTTATATTTTCTTAAATTTTAAATTGATAAATAGTAATATTAGTAAAATTTATGGTCATATTTTATAGAACTTAAGGCATTTAAATTCCATTACTAAACTCGTCTAAATTTCAAAATCGATACAATAAATAAATATTAATGTGTGTGTATATATATATATATATATATATATATATATATATATATATATATTATCCTCTGCATGCTCTTTTAATGCATTGCTTTTACCTCTAATAATACAACAACTCTTGTTTTTCATAAGCATACAACCAAAATTCAATTACAGCAAGAAAGAGATTACTGATTGGTACATAAAAACAAACTAAAGGTAGTATTTGTGAATTTATCTCATATCACATCTCTTTTCATTAGATGTGAAATAAATATATAAAAATGTACATAAATTTGAGTAAAAATTAAGAGAAATTTCTAAGAACGAGGTAAGTATCTTTTCTATAATAATTAGGTTTTCAAAATTAAGCTAATTATAATATTTGTAAGCAATTATAATTGTTACATATCTTTAACTTTCTAACACTCTCCCTTAATTAGGTTTAAGATATAAAATGACACATTAGTGTTGAAGTTAAAAGAGAATGTTAAGTTAGAATAAAAGTATTTGTAAAGATACGTCTAATTATTAATTAGATGAGACAAATATTATTTGAAGTTGTCATTATGAAATTTTATTTTGAACAAAAATGGAAATGAATTTCATTCAAAAATTAGGTTGTTTGATATGTAATTATCACCAGAAAAAGTGGTAAGATGTGATATGAAATATATAATTTATGAAGAAAATATATGTAACTATGAGAGTTCACTAATAACATTGGTCATGGCAGGATGTTCAACTTTAACAAATAAACAAGATTATGTTGATTATATTTTTGGTTCACCATGACAAGAGACTTAAAGCCCAAAAAACAATACAATAATCAGATAATAAATATTTTGGTTATGTGGACAAGAAGCTCATATTGACCAACAATATGCATGTAACTGGAGAGAAGAGTTGAATAAAAGTATATGTCATGGTTTGGGATAGATTTGACGTATTGCATCTCTCTAAATGATGTATACCAGTGTAATTCATGAGTAGAAAACATAAAATGTAATAGTAGGTTTATGTTGATATATGGGAGAGTGACTTAAGGTACAATAATTTTCCCATTAATTTTATGTAAGGAGTATAATCATATAAGACTTAATGTGTCATTTCATTTCTAAAAAATATTTCAAAGGATCAAAATCTTTGAAGTTGAATCGATGGTAAATGTTTTTCTTGAGAAGTAAAATATGAAATAATCCATATGTAACATCCCAAATTTTATAAAATTATTATCACCAAAAATATCACTGTATAATGAGATTTAAAGACTTAAAGAGTCAAATCTTATAAAAAAAATATATATATATATATA
>Ga0209489_102897_pt1 | contig 34218 bp, 28 predicted proteins | sample SiratrowhiteBW_FD_187527 | JGI IMG/M metagenome (GOLD analysis project Ga0209489, IMG submission 187527) | Root nodule microbial communities of legume samples collected from California, USA - Siratro white BW (SPAdes) (version 2) | ecosystem: Host-associated > Plants > Roots > Nodule | place...
TGGTGAAAGGAAGGATTTGATTAGGGTTAGGAACAACAAGGGTGAAACACCTCTTTTCAGGGCTGTGCTCACATGCCAAACACAGGCCTTTGTTTACCTTCACTATGTTTCCAGAGATTTAGATGTTCCCCTAAGGAACCGTGATGGAGACACCATCCTTCACCATGCCATTTGGAGAGAGCTCTTGGGTAAACAAGCTTTTAATTTCATGATACATCTATGTTCAAAGCTTTGGACTTATAACCCTCTTAAACATTCTTTTGCTTGTTGATTTAAATGACTAATAGAATCTTTACTTTCTCACATCACTATATGTATGCAACAAACAAAATTTTACAATCAGATTGAAATATAATATCATGCGTCCGTTGTTTTAACCATGAGCTTTGGCATAATGTTAATTTATTTACTGTATTACTGTTATTATTCATTTTGTAATTGGATTTTATTGTAACTATCTAAATGTGTTTTGTAATAGGGTTCAAACCTCCTAAAATATTCTCATTAATTTTATTTTTTATTATTAAAAAAATAAAAAATTTTGCAATTTGAAAAGATTGAGTTTGGTTGGATCAAAGTTTTTATGGTTAATGATTTCTATGTGTGATTTATAGATTTGGCAATTATAATAACTCACTGTTATCCTGAGCTTGTGAACACACGAAACAAAGATGGAGTCACACCTCTCAAAGTTCTTGCTTGCAAACCTTCAGCGTTCAAGAGTGGAACCAATCTCCTATGGTGGAAGCAAATTCTATATTATTGGAAGTGTTGTGTTGTGATTAAGCTCATAATTAATATTTTTAATTAATAATTATAATTTTATCTTGTATACATTCTAATTAAAATACGTCCTTTCAAGAGTGGAATTCTTAATTAATGACTAGCCTAATAGGGATTTTAACTCCACAAAAAGAAAATGTTTTTGCATCTTTTATTTCAAACTATTAATTAATCGGGTCTATTTTTTAAAATCAAACAACTCTATGGATCTTCTGTTGATTTTATTTTACATAAAATCCTCAACCTTTTTATTGTTTTTCACTTATTTTTTTTTACAAATTTAATCAACAAAATATATTTTTCTTAATGTTGACCAATAAAACCATTGAATTCAGTCTAAAATTTTGAAAATTAATTTAAAACTTCTCTTTTCTAATATTCATATTATGATCCTTAAACTTTTATTACGTTTTTTTATTGAATTTCGTATTTATAAACTTTTAAAATTATTTCATACATCAATTTCATCATTAAGTAACTTAAATACCCATTTTGAAAATATGTTTTAGATTATTTATATATAAAAGCTTACATGAAAACTGAATTTGCGAAATTTTAAAACTAAATATATACTTAATTAAGTAAAAAAGCTTAGATAATGGAAGCCATATATGCCTACCAATGTAAAATAGAACCATCAAACATTCAACTAAGCAAAAAAAAAAAAAAAATACCTTATAAAAATTATATTTTGGAAGACCAAAATAACATTTAATTGATTTATGTTATTTATGTCAGACACGCTTTTAATACTATTTCTATTATTTTTCATGTCAAAGGTATTCTTGTTGAACCTCTAGATGCCAAGAAAGCTATAAAATCCTACATGGAGAAAGCTGAAAAATTTGACGACCATGAACTCAAAGGTAAACTTCCGACTTAATATTTAAAATGTTACAGCATTCGGTAATGAAATTTAGCCGCATGGAAGTAAAATTCACCGATGCTTTCAATTCTTTCCATTTTTATTTTTTTATCAATAATAATTTTTTTTATAAATAATGAAATAAAAGTTATCCCTATTCATATAAAAAGAATATACAAAAGATATTATTAACATTTTACATCATACCTAATAAAAAAATACTCCTTCTATTGCCATAAATAAACCTAAGAGGAGCCTTTCATAACTATATTAACAATAAACCAACAAAACCTAACCTCAAATTTATAATCCCACAATAGCATGGTTCTAAGAATTCTCAAAAAAACATCATCTAACAAAAAGATAGTTTTGTAGGAATAATTCCACAAGCTTCGAATTACAACGATCTAGACATCTCAGAATTATACAACTGAGAATGACAGTATTAATATCTGCCGAAAAAACAAGGCCTCATTCCTTTGAACCAATTATTGCACACAATTGTGTAGGCATCTGTACGCAATAGGCTTCCAAATTGTTCAGATTTTCATCTTTATATTTATCTTCCATCATCCATAATTCTCAAGTGAGGAGTCCTACATAACTCTGTTCTACCCTGATATATCCAACAACACCAACCATCCGCTATCGCTAAAATCAGTGCAGATATAAATGTATGTGTTGGCAACATGTGCAATAGATGTATGAGTTGGCAACATGTAGAGACCATATTTACATCTTGCATATAAAAAATATAAGAAATTTAATTTTCGCTCAAATTTTGATTATGATATATTAGATTATATAAGGTTAAGAAGAATTAGAATCTAAAATAGAAAGTTCAGAGACATTATTCTATTGGTTTTATTCTTCCTAATTCAATGATTTGTATAGAGACTAAAGAAAAGAAAGAGTGTGTCCAAACTGTTATTAATGTCAATAAAGGGAACTCCCTTCTTATTCTTAAACAAGGTATAATAAAATAACTGAGTATTAAGCAATTGTATGAACTCTTTTAATTATATATATATCAATTATTCACTCAAGATCTTATATGAGATTAAAACAAAATAATAATAATTTGAGGCTAAGTCTAAAATGTCTCAAAATTATTCCATTATATAAAATAATATCAATTGCTCAAATAATAATAATAACAAATAAAATATGGCAATATGAGATAATTGTTGTCACAACAATAAATAATTATTAAATAATTATTGTCAAACATTTCAATAAACATAATAAGACAATAAATGAGGTCTAAAAGAAAATTATGTTTAGGATAAAAAATCTCACTAAACCAATATATCAAAATACCTCGTTACATCCATATGGGTTACATGCTCAACAAATGACTTTAATGGTTCATCTCTTAGTTAAAAGATTTTCGATCATAAGCTCTGTGAGAATTGCTTAACTCAAGTTTGAAACTCTTTAATCTCATCTCTAACAAACATGAATTTTATATCAAAACGTTTTGATTATTTTGTGGTGTTATTATTACGAGAGAAACACACTACAACAAAATTATCACTATATATAATAAGAGATCTAGAAATATTGTACATAATGTCAAGCTCAACAATAAAATGTTTCAACCAAATTGCTTGACGTATAGCCTCATAACATATTATATACTCTACCTCTAAGGTTGAAGTAGTTGTAAGTGTTTGTTTAACACACTTTCAAGAAATAACACTTATGAACATGCATCCGTACTTAGATTTAAGAATTTAGTCTTCACATGGATGAAACTCCAAATCAAAATAAGCTCCAACTACCATCACAATACAAAATGAATCTTTACTTTGTTTTCCCTCTTCTTCATTTGTTTCCTCGACTTTTCTACCTTAGTGTCGAAACAATTCTCTAATAGATATATTTTAGTTTGCTAGCACAAGATGCAACTGCTGCTAGACATGTATATTAAAAAATTCATTAAGTAAAGAAAACAAAATGACAAATGCTAAGATTTTAAACGTAGATAACACACTAAGCTGCACAATGTAACATAATGAAATCAATTTATCGTTAAAAAACAGAATGACTACAGTCATCATCACCAACCAAAGTATTTCCAATGATTTTTTTTGGAAAATTATTACCAATCTTTATGCTCCCAAAACTAATTTAAATCATTATATTTAATTTAAAACACTGGTAACAAATCTTGAAACAATAGAATGAATTTACAGTGTCACAAATGTATTTGCAGTAAAATTAAGACCATCTTGATCCATTACATTCACCTATTTCAACCATTATTAACATTAGAAATACTTAACGAGTGAAGAGACTTGTGTTGAAAATATGAATTATCACCCCGCATAATTATTGGAAGAAGAACAAACATGCCAATAATTCCACCAATAACAAATACTTTCACACTGTACAATACTATAAAAAGAGGTAACATTAGTTGAAACAAATAAAAAAAAAAAGGTTCTTCAAATAAACAAAACAGGGTCACAAAATAGAAAGACTCAGACTTATTTTACAACAATGCAGATAGAAATTGTAATGAACAAACGATTGGCTCCACAATAAGATAAAAATTAGCTTGACACAAGTAGTTGGTTGCAACACGAGAAGGAACTTGTATTCTAATAATCTAATTATCAAGTAGAACTCAGATCAAAATAAACAGAACTGAAGAAAATTAAGGCTTAAACCATCCAGGAACATAACACTCAAAATTTGATCAATAAAAAAAAATCCAAAAGCGCTAAAAATATAATCTTACAGAGCCTGATCGGATACCTTAGTTCCAGCCCTAATTAGATACTAATTAGTTCCACCAATTATTGATTAAAAGACCCAATAGGATTGCAAATATATGATGACCTGCCTTAGCATATGCATTCCTTGCTTCTTTAGCTTTGACTAAGTGTCCTGCAAAATTTAAATTCTGAAATTAAGAAGAGTAATCAAAGTATATCTATTATTCTGTTGAGCCTAAATGAAGGCTATATTCCGTGCAATCAATTACCAACTAGATAAAATATTATCTCACACTTCCTCTAACAATATTACCTCACACCTCCTCTAACAAATAGGTCAAAGGCTTGTGAATAGTCTTTTATATTTTCTATTAAAGTGAGGTATTTAGAATGAAAGTCAAGAATATTGGGCCGATAAATTTTGAATTTACAACCTAGTGTATTTTTAAGTCTAAATCACATGTAAGTATAGTTGAAATGAACAACCATACCAATAAAATTATATAAAGGAAAATGCAATTAAAAGACTAAGAGATGGAAACCACTATACTTTTCTGTAGCAAGCATTTCTCGGAAGAAGAACAACACACCAAAGCCATAATCATTTCCCAACTCACGCCCTTTTCCGAATCATGTGCAACCATATTTAAAAGTATCAAGTATATTAGAAAGAAAATACCGGAAAAATCTCATAAGAATGAGAATTGAGCCAAACTCATATAAGGAAATAACACCATTTTCAATCCAAAATCTTAAGACATTAGGTTTACGGATCTTCTTTCTTATATGTTGCTCAACTTTCTCATTCCTACCCAATGTGGGACTTAGACTCACACTTGAATACCTAACAATCTCCCCCTCAAGTGAGAGTCACTCCTTCACCACATTGATACACTTCCCCTCGAGCGGAAACATTCTCAAATCCGAGTACATTACTCATGACCCCTTACTTGTACCGCCATTCACACCCTTACTTGTACCACCGTTCACACGCTTGCCTGAAACCTCCGTCAGGAAGACTTTCGATACAGGGTCAAACTGTACTCGCCCAAGCTGTAAACCAACGACTTTGATACCACTTGCTAGGAGAATCCGAGGGGGAAACACCAGGGAGATCTCACAAGAATGAGACATGAGCCAACATATATAAGGGAATGACGCCACCTTCAATCCAAAACCTTAAGGCATTAGGTTTGCGAATCTTCTTTCTTATAGGCTGCTCAACTTTCTCATTCCTACCCAATGTGAGACTTAGACTCACACTTGAATACCTAACAAAATCAATACCGTATGCACCAACCATCTCATTTGGCAAGCTACAAGCAAATATTTATAATTTATATCAACACTTCAAAGGTGAAATATTAAAATTTTGGTTTGTAAAAGCTATCCCTATTCACATATATGACTAGATAGTAGTAACCTTAATAAGTTTCTAACATCAAATGATCATATACTACAACAGAACCAAAGAAGGCAAGGCAACTATTCATGCAAAAAGCTAAGTTTTCCATGCAAGATTAACATAATCATTTCTTAATAACATTCTGTTACATACCAGGAAGACCAAGGACAAATTAAGAAAATTACTACTTTTCAATTTATAGGAAGAGAGGCAAAGAAAAAATAACAGAATGAGGTATAGAAAGTAAGTGGGACCGACTTTTGTTAAAGGTTAGAGAAGAATATAAATAGAGAGGAGAGGAGCAATAAAAAGGGAGGGTAAAAACAGTAGGGAAAGAATTGGGGAGAGAAGTGGCCTCTCGAAAGCCACATACACTTTCTGTTAGTACTTGTTATGCATATTTTTTATACATAAACTTTATCTTTGTGAATTCTGCATTCTTCTATTTATATTCCTTCTTACCTTTTCATATTGCAAATTATCTGTAACTTTGGGGTGTGGGTTCTATTTATGTGGTTGTCTATTTGGGACCCTTACAACTTAGTATCAAATTTTCGATTTGGGGCTTCATCCTGTGAATGGTCACTACACGTACTGACGCCGTTATGGAAGAATGCGTGGACAGTTTAGAGAGGTAAATGACGGAGTTCCGAGCTGAACAAGGTCGTCTCATGGAGTCGATGATGAAACACATGGAGGAATTGATGGTGCGTCAATCTAGTCAGCAACTTAAGGACGATGACAGTACTTCTCGCGTTGACGATCTAGGTGGGGGACTTCGTAGAGACCCTCCTCCTAACAAGGGCGACTTCAATAGGAGAGTGGAGATTCCTCCGTTTGACAATTTAGACGCAAACGGCTTGCTCGTCTGAATTGATAAGTACTTTTGAGTCTCTAGCATTCCTGTGAGCGAGAAATGAGAAATTAGAGTACGCAGTTCTCGTACTTCACGGTGAGGCTTTGACATGGTTCGAATGGTAGGAGTCCCAATCTTCCTTCCACACCTGATTCTGTTTTAAGCATGATGTGTTATGCGTTTCGAACCTAGAGCGGCATCAAACCCTTTGGCTCCTTTGTTGAGAGTGCGACAAACCGGGTCCGTGATGGAGTATCATTGTGATTTTGAACTAGCAGCTAGGTCACACAAACACTTTGGCGACGACACATTATTGTGTATGTTTCACGAGTGGCTCAAACCAACAATCAAATCAGAGATATTGGTTGATGAATTTGAATAATATTAATAATAATAATTATTATTATTATTATTTTTAAAATGATAATAATAATATATTATTATTATTATAATTATTATAATAATCATAATTATTGATGTATAGTGATCGATTGTGTGACCGAATTTGTAATCGATTTATGTGTCCGATTTTTGTGACCGAATCTATGACTAATTCTGTGATCGAATCTGTGACCGATTTTGTAACCGAATCTACTAATTCGGTCACTGATAATGACCAATTTTTTCGATCACTAAACTTGATTCAGGTACAACTATCGCCTCCCGTTCTAGTGGCCTAAAAACCAACCCTGGGTGGATATCGAACGAGGAATAGGTTGACTGTCAGCGAAGAGGACTTTGTTTTTGTTGTGGTGAGAAGTGGAACCTGAGCCACTCCTGCAAATTTTGCCATCAGCAATTACTCGCGATGTTTTTTCAGAGGACGACAAGGTAGAACTATTGGAAGATGCGCCCAACGTGGCTGTCCACACTCTTTCTCTACACCTTTCTTCTTTCAATTATTGGGGTTTCACCACTCATCAGACTCTCAAAGTTCGTGGTACTATCAATGATAGAGAAGTGATTATTTTGGTGGACCCACGGGTTAAAGCTAACTTCCTTTCTTCTAAATTGGTTTCTTCCCTAGGTTTACCACTACTACAGTTGTGTCTATTTCAGGTAGAAGTAGGGAACAGTGCCATTGAGCGAGGAGTAGGTGGATGTGAAAACGTATTGATCCAGGTGCAAGGTATCACCATTGTCGAGAATTTCTTTGTTATGGAACTGAGACGATTGGAAGTAGTGTTGGAAGCAGGATGGATTGCCAGTTTAGGGAAATTTGAGGGTGATTACGGATCCTTAACCTTGAGTTGGATGTTGAATGGTTCTAAAGTAATACTCCGTGGTGACCCAAGTCTTGGATGGTCTCCTGGCAACGGTAAAATGATCTTCAATGTACTGAAGAACAGTGAGGATGGGTTCTTGGTGACACCTCTATTCAAGGCGATCAAAAAAGTTGTTTCACCAATTTCTGTAGCTACGCAACAATTATTAGTCAAATTCGACTCTCTGTTTCAACACCCTTTCGGATTTCCCCCAAAAGAGAATTCAATCATGCCATCATACTTAAAGACAAAGCGGAGATTCCCCATCTTCGACCATATTGGTATCCTCATTACCAAAAGTCTGAGATTGAGAAAATAGTATAAGAGATGCTGCAAATGGATATCATCAGACCTAGTACGAGTTCATTTTCTAGTACTGCTATTTTGGTTCGGAAGAAAGATGGCGGGCGGCGATGTTGTGTTGATTATAGGGCTCTGAACAAGGTTACTAATTCCCCATCCCAATTATAGATGAGTTATTAGATGAACTTGCTGGGATAGCCATATTTTCGAAGCTTGATTTAAAGTCTAGTTACCACCAAATTCGCATGAAAGAGGGGATATCCCAAAATTAACATTTAGAACACATGAAGGGCACTATGAATTCGTAGTAATGTTTTTTGGCCTTACGAATGCCCCTTCTACTTTTCAAGCGTTGATGAACAAGATTTTACAGGTATTTCTATGTTGATTCGTTCTCGTATTCTTTGATGACATTCTAGATATAGCTCGGATTGGGAAATTCACAAGGAGTATTTGTCCCAAGTGTTTGAGGCGCTGGAATTGAACCAGCTGTTGGTTAATCAAAAGAAGTGTTGTTTTGAGAGGGACCACATTAAATTTTCGGAGCACATCATTCTTATTTAGGGAGTTGTTGCAGATCCACGAAAAATCCAAGACATGGTTGATTGGCCTCCTCCACAGGATCTCAAGGGCTTGAGAGGAATTTTGGGTCTCACAGGATACTATCACCGGTTCGTTAAAGGTTATGGAAATATTGCTTGGCCACTGACTCAACTCTTGAAGAAAGATGGGGTTCATTGGGGTCCTGAAGCTTAGGAAGCTTTACAAAAACTCAAGTATGCAATGGTCTTAGTTCCGGTCTCGGCAGCTCCTTGTTTTTCCAAGCTGTTACAAATTGAAATTGACGCGTTGGGAAAAGGAATTGGTGTTGTCTTGATGCAAGAGGGGCACCCAATTGCTTATATGAGCCAAAAAATTTCAGAAACAACTCAGAGAAAATCTGTCTATGAGCAGGAATTAATGGCCATTGTTTTAGAAGTTCAAAGGTGGCAACAATACCTATTGGGGTAGAGTTTCACAGTGTTTATAGACCAAAAATCCCTAAAGTTTTTGTTGGACCAGAAGTTGGGTGGGGAGGAGTAGCAGAAATGGCTCTCTAAACTTATGGGATGTAATTTCGAAATTAAGTACAAGGCTGGATTAGAGAATCAGGTTACTGATGCGCTCTCTAGGAGGTTTCATTTCCCTGTCATTTCCACGACTGAAAGGGGAGAGTTGGAAGATGAAGTTGTGGCTGATGTCAAGTTGAATGCCATCATGCAGAGGTTGGTTTGCGGGGCGGAAAGGGTTGCTGGTTTTTCCTAAAAAATGGGAGACTCTTGTATAAAAGGTGGTTGGTGATAGCCCGTACCTCCAAGTGGATTCCTAAGATCCTTGAGGAATTTCATGAGTCTAAGCTCGGAGGTCATTCTAGATTTTTCCATACGTATAAACATATTTATGCCATTTTATACTGGGAAGGAATGAAAAAAGTTATTATGAACTTTGTCCAATGATGTGAGATATGTCAACGCAATAAAATTTTTACTCTCAAGCCTTTGGTATTACTACAGCCACAGCCTATTCTTACTAATGTATGGTCTGATATCTCAATGGATTTTATGGGATGTTTGCCTAATGTAAAGCAATTAGATACTATTTTTGTCATGGTGGATCGTATGACAAAATATGTTCATTTCTACGCTTTTGCTCACCCTTTCACAGCTAAAGATGTGGCTATTATTTTCCTTAAAGAGGTTGTGTGCCTTCATGGCTTTCCTTCATCCATTGTCTCTGATGGGGACATGATTTTTATGAGTACATTTTGGTCTGAAGTGTTTAAACAAGTTGACACCTTCTTAAACATGTCTTCAGCATATCACCCACAAACGGATGAGCAAACAAAAGTTGTCAACAAGTGTTTAGAGACTTACCTCCTGCCTTACCGGGACTAAACCAAAATAGTGGCCTTCTTGGATTCCTTGGGTTGAATTGAAATCCTTTTGACTGTTCTCTTTACTATATTTTTCTAGAGACTATACATAGAGGACTCAAGTCTTTATCACTTCAACTTAACTTAGGTGTTTTAATTTTCGATATTACATTCAGTCATTGATTTTGAGATGTATTATTATTTCAGTAAATATACATTATAAAGCTCACATTTTTGTGGAACAAACGTATGCCCCTTCTGTTCGGTTTGTGAAGAGTGCTGTTCGATTTGCATTCAAATGTCTTAGCCTTTTAGGATTGGGTGGCACTGCACAAGGTCCGTTTCTCTCTTTCTAATTAACTTTTCATCAACAATATTATTCTCACTTAATCATTTTTTCTTCTCCCCTCAAAATGTCTTCATGATCATATCACCATCTTATCTCACTATATGCATATTATGAGTATTTTATTTAAATTGAGATAACCGTATTTTTTTTTAATATGGTTTCTTGGTTTTTGCATACATCTTTTCCTAATATGTAATCTGCTAAAAAACAAGGCAGAAAATATTTGTGAGTTTTGCTTAGGATGTATCAATATGAGTACACATGTTGCATATAAAAATTCTGTATGAAATGAAATTTTATATAAAATTCACAAAAATCTTACTACAATATAAAAGATCATAGTATTTAAGTGAACAGAACCTAGTTGGATTATTTATCATAAATGATTGTTCTTCTCCGTGCATGTACATAACTCGGAAGACTTAAGGAAGATAAGGCAAAAACACAAATGGGGTTGTCAGCTCTTGGATATTTTTATGCAAAGACCTCATGAGTCGTACATGGGAATTACAGGAGGTCAACCATTCATGAAATTTGACAGAGGAGACAGGGAATTGGTCTATATTACCCAACAACAGATGCAAAGTAAGCAATAATCACTTCACTTTATTAACTTCATATGGCAGCACTAAACTAATTTAAATTGAAATGAAGCATGAATTTTGAACGTGTGTAATTTTTAGATGAATATTGTAGAAACTAAATCATAAAGTTTTCAAACATTATAGTTTTACAAATCCATGTTTGTTATTTGTATATTATCTAAATCTGAATATTGTACATTGCAGTGGTGGGTGCAGGTAGCTCAGGGCAGAATCAACAAGAAAATAGTATAACAGAATCTGGAGCAAAAAATGAGGAGAAGGAAACAACATTTGTGTCGGTGGCAAAATCTGACATAGTGGACCTTGTGAATGAGGTTCATAACAAAGCACCAATTGCCCTCAATGACAGTGCCGCCCCTGAGAAGGAAAACCTGTTGGTTCTGGCAATGAAGAACATCAAATACAAACATGGAGAACATAATGTTGACAAAAAGGAGACTGCATTTTTGGCTGCTGCAAAAAACGGCATTGTGGAGATTGTGTTTAAACTTCAAGACAAAGTACCGAGTGCTGTGCATGAAACCAACTCCAACAACGAAAACGTATTGCTTGTGGCAGTGAAGAACAGGCAGACCAATGTTGTTGAGGTGCTGATGAAGAATTTCGATAAGGAACTGTTCCATAGCTTAATTTTGCAAGTGGATAACAGGGAGAACACAGTGTTGCACTTAGCAGCAGGAACATCAAGCAACCAATGGACTAGGGAAAGAGTTGGTACTACCATACAAATGATATGGGATATCAAGTGGTATGAGGTATGTATATTTATATATTTATAAATTATATCAGCCTCAACCTTTGAACATCTTTCACCAGATAGACAATAATTCCTTTAAAACATCTTTGGAAGTAATTCTTTATAAAATAAGCATTTTAAATAAGAAAAAATTAATAAGTTATGAAATTTAATTAATATATAAATTAATTTTAATTCTATGAGAAAGATCTCACATCCAGTGAATTTTTATTGTATGTATTATTATATATAGGACTATCTCATCCAGTGATAGATAGTCATCATGCATTACATTATGTTTGTCAGACAAATTAGCACATACATCTACATAACTTAAGATATTAACAAGTTTTTCATTAATCAAGCCCACCATAGTATAAGTCATTTAAAAATTCTTCGTCAAGAAATTATCCATCACCTAATTGTTTAAATTTAGTGAATTATTGTCTGGTGTTTAATTTTATTAGATAAATTATCTTTCCAAACCCGAGAACTCAACATAGATACATTGTGTCAAGTGAAGTGCTCTACATCTTAAATTGCCTTGATTGTAGTCTTCCTTGTTTATAACTCCTTCATTGGTTATAGTACAAACAAGAATTGGTACCTTCTGTAAGGTTACTAATCACAACTAGGATTAGCGGGTTTCTCTACTCATGTAGTGCAACCCATTCCAGCTTTAGAATATATTCCTCTATGTTTATCATGTCTTTTTCTTATATTCTTTGATGATCATATTGATACATACAATAGGCACACATACCAATTCAAATAAAAGAAATGTAACTATTAAAGTTATAATGCAACAAAGTTCACAATTAGCTAACCTTGTTAAAGATCTCATCAACATTCATTCTCGCATCATTAAAGATAATTACAGTTCTTTGATACTATATACACCAAACAACTGTTATTTACATGCCTCTTCAAATTTTATTTCCACAATGATTAAGGTCAGGGATGCTAAACTTTAGCTTATTATATGTAACAACGGACACCAATCATACTTTAGAAAAATAAATGACAATCAGTTTTATTTCTTATAAATATTAAAATTATAAGAAAAGAATATACAAGTCTTGGGAGTTAGCTTAATATAGTTATGAATTTCTTTGGTGCCTTCTCCACCCTTTTAGAGTTGTTCTATATATAAATTTTTTTTTATCTAAAAGTGATAAAGATAAATTAACATATATGATATAATTCTAAATTTGCTAACAGAATCCTAATATTATTAAAATAACAAATAATAAAATATTATCTTAATTATTAAATAATAACTAACAATTAAATCTTATCTTAATTAATAATCTTAATTAATCTTTTTTCTAAAATCTCATGGGGTGTAATAATATCCACCCGTTCAAGATTCACATTGTTCGCAAAGTGGAAAGAAAGGAAATGGTGCTAAATATCCGAGGCCAATTTCCAAGAATTTTCGAACTCAAGGAGATCCTTCCATTGAATCAAAACTTCACATTGTCCTGCTGTGTTTTGTTGCTTTGCTAGAACTTGTGTTGGTTCGACCAATAATTCCCAACCTGCTGTAAGTGCAGATGGTAGGGGCTGTGTTGGAGTATCTGGCTTTATACATTTCTTAAGGAGAGAGACATGAAAAACTGGGTGCACACGAGTAGAATTTAGGAGTTTGAGTTTGTAGGCTACCTTCCAAATCCTTTCTAAAACTTCATAGGGTCCATAAAATTGAGTACTTAGTTTCTGATTTAATTTCCTCGCCAAAGTCTTCATGCGACATGGTTGAACTTTATCAAAAAACCCTGTCTCCCAGTTGAAATTCAACTTCACGTCTTTTCTTGTCGGCATACATCTTCATCCTTTGTTGTGCTTGGTCTAATTGCATCTTTAGTTTATCCAACATTGAATTTCTTTTGTACATCAGACCCCAAATTTCTTCTATAGTTGCACCTCCTTCTCCTTTCAATAGTAAAAGAGGATCCCTTCCATATAGATCTTTGAATGGTGACATTTTTATAGAACCATGGTAATTGGCATTATACCAATACTCTGCCCATGGTAACCATCTTGGTCACTGTCTTGGTTTATAACCTAAGAAACACTTGAGATAAGTTTCCACACATTTATTGATTGCTTCACTTTGCCCGTCCGTTTAAGGGTGGTATGCTAAAGTCATCTTGAGTTTGGTGCCAGCTTCCTTGAAGAGTTTGTTCCAAAAAGTGCTCATGAACAATTTGTCCTTATCTAAATTGATTGACGGGGAAACCCTGGTAATTTAACTATTTCTTGCACAAACAATGTTGCTACCTCATTCGCCGTATATGGATAAGAGAGATAAAAAAATGAACATATTTTGTCATTCTATCTATGACTACTAATATTGTATCTTTGCCTTTTGCTTTGGGTAAACCCCAATGAATTCTATAGCAATGTTAGCCCACACGTTTTTTGTAATTGGTATTGGTTGGAGTAATCCAGCAGGTGCCAAGTTCTGATGTTTATTACGCTGACAACTTCACACTCTCGCACATAGTCTAGAATTTTCTTTTTCATTCCTTCCCAATATACTACCCCTGAAATCTTTTTATTTGTTCTAAAATGTCCTGAGTGGCCCCCTGTTTTTGAATCATGAAATTCTTGTAAGATATTAGGAATTCATCTTGAATTCTTTGACAACACTAATCGACCTTTGTAGAACAATTTTCCTTTTCGTAATTCATAGTTTGGATGCAGGTTTTGATTCTGCAACAAGTCCTAGATAATGCTCACCACCTTTGGGTCTTTTTAAACTTCTTCTTCTATATGGTAATTCTTCACAAATCTTCTATAATAACGAGTTAGTCCTAGAAAACCTCTTTGGCTCATGAGGTCTTTAGTAGTTGGCCAGTCGTTCATTCTTCTATCTTCTTTGGATCGGCTACTACTCCTTCGACTGATATGATGTGTCCCAAATACTCTATTTGTTCTTGTTCGAAACAACATTGTTTTCTTGTTAAGGTACAATTTTTGTTGCCTCAATACCTGAAAGATCTATTTTAAATTTTGCATTTGTTGTTCTTGATCCAAGCTATAGATCAAGATGTCATCGTAAAACACTAATACAAACTTCCAAGGATATGATGGTTTAAGAATTTTGTTCATCAAGGCTTGAAAAGTTGAAGGGGCATTGGTAAGCCAAAAAGGCATAACGAGGAACTCATAATTTCCTTCATGCATTCTAAAAGTTGTCTTTTTAATATCTTCTTCCTTCATTCTTATTTGATGGTATCCAAATTTTAAATCTAGCTTTGAAAATATTTTGACCCCTCCTATTTCGTCCATAAGTTCCTCAATGAGTGAAATTGGAATTCTATCAGTGATAGTCACCTTGTTTAGTGCCCTGTAATATACACAAAACTGCCATTCGCCTTTCTTGTTCTTGACTAAGATTACGGGATTGGAGAAAGGACTAGTGCTCGATTGAATTATGCCTGATTGCAGCAATTCGTTCACCATCTTCTTTATCTCATTATTTTGATGCATCAGGTATTTTAGGGTCTGAGATGTGAAATTTGAGCTCCTTCTTTAAGTGTGATGGCATGGTCATGATCTCATTGAGGTGGTAATCCACAGGGTTCATAAAACAAGTCCTCATATTCTTATAATTGTCTTTGTGCATCTGTGGGCTATTTAACTGCATCGATAAGGGAAACTAGAGTGACTAGGTACCCTTCTTCATTTCCTTTTAGTGCATTAAGGGTAGCCTTCCATGAAGCCTTACTTCGACTTAAGGATGGGTCTCCCCTTAGAACATAATTTTTCCTTCCAACTGATCATTATTTCATTATAATCTCCCATAAATTTGCCTAAACTTGTCATCCATCCTGCTCTTAACACTATCTCTGTTTTTCGTACCTCCATGACAAAGAAGGATTGGATTATTTTTATTCCCTGAACTTCTATTTTGACCCTTTCACATCCTAGATTTCCTTTCTTGATGGTTCCATTCCCAACTTCTACTTGAAACTCCCTGATTCTTGTAGTTAGAAGTTGTAGTTCTTGAACGATTCTTGTTGCAATGAAGTTTGTAGAGGCTCCTGGATCAATGAGGATTACATCTTCTTTATGTTGTATCTTGCCTTTAACCTTAAAGGTTTTGTGAGTAGTGAGGCCCCAATAACTATAGGAAGATAATTGTAACTCTAGCTTCTTTAGCTCTAACTCATTTTGTCCTTGATTTTCTTGTTGTTTGATTAGGCCTTCTTCTGATTTTGTTGCTTCTACATCCTCAAGGATATAGATTTGATAATGTTTGAGTTTGCACACATGATATTGTCCCCATCTTTCTCCACATTTAAAACATAGTCCTTTCCTCTGTCTGTCAGCCCATTCTTCAGTCGATAATCTGGGTGGTCCACTTACAATAGAGCTTTGTTGGTTGCCGTTGGTTCCTGTAGAAGCCTTGAGTGGCACGATATTATCAGTTTTGGATTTTGATCCATGTCCTATATTCCTGTTGTTTTCTGGACGTGTTATAGTTTCTGCGATCATGGGTCTCGCCTGGTCCCACCCTGTATTTCTATTTAATCCAAAATTATTGCTTTGGTTTTCTACTTCACCCTTCCTCCCTCCTGGTATTATGTCAGTGGTTCTCCAAGCATTGTTACGGGCTTTTATGACCGTAGCTTTGTCCATGATGTTTGTTAAAGTCTCAAAATCAGCAATGTTCATTTCTGTCTTTATTTCTTCGTTTAACCTGTTCATAAAAGTTCCCATCAGAGTGTCTTGTCCTAAACTTCGTTGATTCTGAGGTGCTAATTCAAATTCTTCTCGATATTGCATGACATTGTCATGTTGCTTCACCTCTAGGAGTGGTCATATAGGGTTTGCTGCCACTACTGGTTGAAATCTTTTTAATATATCTTGTTTAAATCGCGTCCAAGTGGGAAAAGGGGTTTGTTCTCCCCACCATTCAAACCAAGTTAATGCCTTCCCTGTTAGTGCCACAGTTGCATATTCTAGCCTTTCTGCAGTTGCTACTCGGGCTAATCGGAAATAACACTCTATGTATACTAACCATTCACACATGTCTTCTCTTTCAAATGTTGGTAATTCTATTCTACATTTTATTTCCAATTTTGGTGGTTCATTTAGGGACTCTTCTTCTTCTTCATCAGTGTGTGAATTACTTTGTTTTCCCCTAGGACTGTCTTTGTCTTCCTTTCGTCGTGAGTTAGACCCCTATTCTATCAACCATTTTAGAATTAACTCCATGTTCCTAACTTGTTCTATGTGGATTTCTTCTAGCCTTTTCTCTCGATGTATGTGTAGTTCTTCTAGCCTTCCTTCCAGTGCTTCAGTTCGATTCTCCATAGTAGTGGTTTGGCAAGTGGAGCTCACCATCCACAAAGGTAATATCTCAAGATCGTACTTTGATACCAATTGTAACAACTGACACTAATCACAGTTTAGAAAAATAAATAACAATGGGTTTTATTCCTTATAAATATTAAAATTACAAAAAAAGAATAGGTGAGTCCTGGATGTTAGCCTAGCCTAGTTCTGAATTCCTTTGATGCCTCCTGTATCCCTTTAAAGCTCTTCTATATATAACCCTTTTTTCCTATCTAAAAGTGATAAAGATAAATTAACAGATATGATAATTCTAAATCTCCTAAGAGAATCCTAATATTACAATAACTAACAAAAAAATCTTATTTTAATTATTAAATAATAACTAACAATTAAATTTTATCTTAATTAATAAATCTTAATTAATCTTTTTTCTGAAATCTCATGGGATGTAACATTATATAACACTGAATTCACCCTATCTACTTATTATATTTATTCTATATTTGCATAGCTGAGTTACATGTAAGAAATGTGTGCTATCTGATTCATTCCACTCTCCACATATGATGCATGAGTTGTTTTCTACCACCACATCCTTGTAATACAAATTTTTCTTTGTTTGTACTCTATCCGAAAATACTTGTCAAGCTAAATGTTGTGCAGATGATAAATCCTTTACTTTTTAGAACAACTTAAGCAAATCCTTTTGCTCTCCCCTAGTTTTTTTAAGTTTCTTATATGTTATTTTCATTGCATAAACCTCTACCTTCTCGTCATTCTACACTCATTCATCCTCTCTTTCCTTAAACTGAAATTACCTACAGGAAATATTTATTGATAACACTCAAAATCTGTCAAAAAATATGAATTACTAGCAAATTAGCAATGGCCAAAAATCCTTTGATAAATTTATTAATGAATATATTTAGTCCGTTAGTAATTACTGACAAAAAAGTTTATCAATAAATTTACCAACGAGATAAATCTATCGGTACATATGGTGAATATTATTTTTATTATTAAAATTAATATTTTATTATTACCATTTTTTGCTTATACTACAATTATTTACTTTTTTATAATTTTTATTAATGGTTTTAATATTTTTTTAATGTTATTAACGATTTTATTAAAGTTATTAACAATATACAGACATCACCAATAACCATTAGATTAAAGAAGTTTTTTTTTTGTCATATTATAATCATTATTACTTTTATTATAAAATTATTATTATTATTATTATTATTATATTTATTATTATTAATAATATTATTATTATTATTAATACAAGTACCATTATTATTATGAGTATTATTAAGATTAATATTATTATTAATATACGTATTACTATTATTAATTTTTTTATTATGAATAATAATAATATTATTACAATTATTGTATTATTATAATTATTATTGTTAATATTATTATTACTGATAAATTTAATTCATCGGTAAATTGACAGATAGTTTACCGATAGATTCTGTTGATAAATTGATTGTATATTTACTGATAGTTAATTTTGCATCGATAGATTTGTCGATAATTATCGATGAATCAAATCAGTAGATAAATTTAGTAAATTTTTCGTCGCTAGAATTCGTTGATAATGATATTTTTGCCAATGGATACAAATTTGTTGGTAATCTTCCTTCAATAATATAAGTTTTTCTTAAAGTGATATTAATTCCTGGTTCAATTGGCTATTTGTGGTTTTTCCCATTCAAACCAATCTCTTCTCCATTTTAAGTCTCATTCTCATTTGTTACCTACCTATTTTGCTAGCTTCTGCAATTCTTAAGTTCTTTAGTTTTATATTTGCATTTACTTTAGGAAACTTATACATAAGAGGTACTGGTCCACTCCACCTAACATCCTAGAAATTTATATTTGATCCTCTTCCCACTCTTCAAGTTAAATTTTTATCAAACCACCTGCCATTTATTCCTTCCCTACACACCTCCCTTAGGTCTCTCCATCACCACGAGTCATATATGTTCTTTGACCTAGCATTTAAGTTTCTCCATGATCAATGCTTAAAGTCTAATATGCCTTATAAGTTTGTTGACCATAATCTCCACCTCCACTTATCCAATAGAGCAATATTGAACAACTTGATATTTTTAATCCACAAATCCCCATCTTCCTTAGGTTAACATATAACCTTCCACTTTATCCATGTTATTTTTTTCCCTTTACACCCCAACCCCACGAAAACTTCCTTTGGACCTTTGCAATTTTCTTTCTTACCCATGTTGGTATTTTATACAAGAATATGTAATTTAAAGAGTAGTGTTGTGATAACAACTTTTATCAAGCACACTTTATCCACAAGGGATATAAATCTCCCTTTCCACTTACCTAATTTATTCTTGATTTTATCGGTACTCGCTGCTATAAATCTTGTTTTCTCAAGTTTCCACCTACCACCATTCCCAAATATGAAAATGGTACTCCCATACAACTGCAATTTACACTACAAGAAAAAAGCTATTTAGAGACAAATTTTTAGATACCAAATAAAATGGTTGTTAATTGTGACCAAAACAATCACCAAATTAGGTCTTGGTTGCTAAATAATTACAAAATAAAAGTAATGATTGGATTTAGTGACCAATTAAGTCAAGATTATTAGTATCTAACATTAGCTACCAAGGTTTTAGCCACTTATACCATTAGATTCTAAATTAGTCTCTAACTTATCTTTAGGTAGAGTTTGAACATCTTATTCTTTGTTATCTCCACACATGCAAGCATTCTACCACTTTTGTCCTTCAAGTGCAACATCCGATCTTTCATGAAAATCGAAAATCCTTTCTCCAGTAATCGTCCTATACTGAGAATATTATTTTTCAAGTCAGGTACATAATAGACGTCCTCCATAATACTTGTCTTTCCATCTTTTTAGGAAAAACATATTTTCCTTTGCCTTTGATTGGGACCTTCGTTGAGTCTTCGAAAGACACATGCCCATCTTCTATCTCTCGTATATCAATAAAGAGATGTTTGTGCCCACACATGTGATTGCTAGCACCATTGTCTAGATACCACTCCACGTCAATGTCCATAGTGATGCCTTCATTAGCCATTATGAGGATCCCTTCATCTTTCTTGACTAAATTTGCATCTTCTTCCACTCTCTTCTTGGCATAGCAATCCCTTGCGTAATGCCCATATTTTCCACAATGTAACATTCAACATTTGGACGATTAGAACGATCACCTCTTTCGCGACCACGTCATTGTCCACCCCAATTTTGCTGGTTTGTTTGTCCTCTCTCTTCATTGTTGTCTCCTCTACCACAATATGTACTACGATCGTAACCACAACCTCTATGTCCTCTTCCTTGGTTGTGTTGCGCATACATCACTTTTTTCTCTTCAATGGTCATCTCGTTTGTAAGGCTTTCTCCAAGACTTCTTGTTTCTTTTTCTTCTTCCATTGTTCATGTGCTTCAAGAGAACCTTCAAGATCATCATTGGTCATTTCTTCCAAATTTCTTAATCATCTATCAAAGATCGAAGAATTTTCTCCACAACCCTTGCATCTGTGAGGGTTTCTCCGTTGTGTTTGATTTGGTTGGTTACTGTTTGCACACGAGTAATGTAACTAGATACATCCTTTGAATCCTTCATCTTCATGGCCTGCAACTTCCCTCGTAGAGTTTGAAGATGCATCTGCTTAACTCAGTTGACACCCTTGAACACTTTTTCCAAGATGTCCCGCGTTTCCTTCAAAGTTGATGCACCAACAATCTTTTCAAAAATGGACTCACCAACAACTCTATACAACATGTATAAACTTTCCTTATCTTTCAATTTTGTCTCTTTCAATATTTTGTTTTAGGCTGCAGTATATTCCGTGATATTTTCTGGTTCTTCAAAACCTTCTTGTACTACCTCTCAGGCATCTTGAGATCTAAGAAGTACTTTCATTTGAATGCTCCAATTGTCATAATTTGTCATCTTTGTAAGTAGGGGTATACAAATTATTGGTCACACTCGCCCATAGCTCTAATACTAATTTCATATTAGAAGACAATAAATATTTTTAATTTTTTTTTAAAGAGAGAGGAAAAAGAGAACACACTAGACTTTTTGTTCTAAATGATATTACTCTTCTACTCTGATTTTTCATAAAACATGAAATATAATATATAATCTCATAATAGACTTTTCAAATTTATCTCTCTACCCATAACAACTAATGCTATAATTAACATTATAATTAATATTAAAAACACAATTAAAAGTAATAATTACTAGTTATCCAAATTGTTGCAAAATACACACCCGTGAACATAACTCATTTTATTTGAGTTTAATGCCAACACGTCCACCGGTACCAATGTTCCCTTACACGTTATTACCTTCACAAAGCATCCCTCTATCCACAAAGATAAGGAAATCCCTCTACACCTAACCGAAACGATCTGGTTTCTAGGTGCTTCATAATGTGACCAGGGAACAACAGATTCAAACAAGCTCTCAAACCACTCTTTGTATCCTTGGATAATTTCCGTGATATTTCCTTTTCACCCGAAATTAGGACTAGATTATCACCAAGATATTTCACACGAAGCATTCTCATTCCCCTATAATGAAGTTGTCCTTAATCTCTTCCGTGAGTTGGCGGCAATGTAATTTGCCTACAAAGCTTCTCATATGCTCTTGTCTCCTCTTTTCACAGCTTGTGTAGGATTCATGCTGTTCCTTCTCTCTCCATATTACTCTTAGTGACCACATTTTTTTGCATATTCCTTCTTTTTTTCCTCCGTATTACTCTTTTTTTCCAATTCAGATTCCATCTAACTCCTTTCCAATCTACTTGCGTTCTATTATAGGAATCTTACAAACCCAAATCTAGTTTTATTCGTACTATAAGTTTTCTTGAGGTAAAAATGTCTTGTACTTTCTCCATCTTTGGAACATTTTCAACGTGTCATGTTCACCATAGTTAATTGGAAATGAGAGAAAAAAAAAAAAGAGTAAGGAATACCTCTATTATATAAAACCATGCCTACCGAAATACCTATGGTACATAAGAGATTGATTGGCACTAGCTCATCAAATGTTGTACAACTCTAATAAGGAGTATCACGAGATAATTACTCAATAACTTCTAACTTATTAAATAAACAGTTAAACAAAAATGTTTATGTCAGTAACCAAGTGATAAAAATAATGCCTTTAAATGGTATAACCAATAGACGCTACTAATGAGAAGCATGCTTCATCAGATTACTTGAGCTGCTAGCTTCTAAACGTCCTCATCTTAAAAAGTAGTTAACTACAGAAGATCTTACATACTCTATCCTGAACTACAATTGTTTTTCCGTAGGAATTATTATAAAAAAATATACATTCAATGCATGAACTTACTCTTTGAGAACTGGCTTCACCAAGAAATTTGCAATATTTTTTTTTCAAAAAAAAAATGATATCTAATATTATTGTGTTTGGTCCTACATGTTATACATTATTCTTACTTAACCAAACATACTGTTTTTGGTATAATATTATTATAATAATTAACAATTAAAACATCAACAATATAGATTGTATTGACATTAATAATTAATTGAAATATGAATAATCTAGTGTAATTAACTTTAGTTCTACTGCATCATGCATGGTTGAATCCCTATGGGTATAAAGGGTAATCTTGAATGAGGATAAAATCTTTTATTTCTTGTACTGAAACATTTTTTAAATATTTTTAATCAATATATTTTTTATTGCTAAAATATGCATCAAGCAGTACATCTATGGTCTAGTGCCGAAAGAATTCATTTATAGATTCAACGAAGATGGTAAAACTTCATGGGAAATGATGGAGCTGAAACACATGCAGAAAGTGAAAGATTGCTCAGAGGCCCTAAAGGACTTATCCAATTCCGGCTCAGTTGTGGCAACTGTCATCGCCGGCGTTTCCTTTGCAACATCGAGCTCCGTCCCCGGCAGCACCGAGCACGGAAAACCTATCTTCAGTGGCCAACCTGCATTTGATGCATTTGCCATTGCTTCCCTATTTGGACTTGGCTTCTCCATCACCGCACTAGTAATGTTCATGGCCATACTCATCTCTCCAAAACAGGTCCAAGACTTCCGCCTCGGCTTGCCCTTGAAGCTTATCTTCGCCTTAGGTTCTCTTTTTGCATCCGTTGCTTCAGTGCTCGTTTCTTTTTGGGCTGCACATTTCTTCGTGCTGAATGAAAATTACAAGATAATACTCTTCCCTGTTTGTGTTGCTACTTCCTTGCCGCTCACTATCTATGCAATCATGCAATTCTCATTTTATGTTGATCTTGTTAGACTTATTTCCAAGAAGGTGCCACCGCCATACACGAATCGACACTATTTATAGGTCTCACTCCCTGCTCTTGATCAATGTGTTACCAATTCAACCTCACTTGCTAGTTTTATTAGTTGGTTTGTAACCTAATGATGTCTTGTCCGCTACTTAATTATTGTTGGAACACAAAAGTTTCTTGTAATATATGCTTGGGTTTGATTATTCGCCAATGACACTATCTCTTGACATGAGAATTGGTTCTTGAGAAAATTTACTACAAGATATCTGCATAAGGCTCCCGACATTACTGCTTCGTTGAAATTAAAAATTGAATAAAAGATAATTGAGTATTTTTTGTTCTGTAAAATAAAATCTTTTAATGTCTCTTTTAGTTGTTTTATTTTAGTTGTAAGTTTGACGGAATATTATTTTGGTTTTGTTAAAAAAAGCTTTGTTATAGGCTAATATTGCTTACTAGTTTAGTTATGAGCATAGTTCTAAATTGTGATTGTGGTTGACAATTATGCAGAATGGAATGGGGCGAGGATGATTTCAAGAGAGTTGAAATTTTAGGAATATTGACTCTATATTAGAGGGTGGATTAACATTTTGTTGTATCACAAGCGACAGATTGGTATTAGGGACACCCGGAAATTAATGATGGTAGGAAAAGGAGTTAGTATTTTTCTACTTGAATGTCTATTTTGTATGGATTTTTGTGAGAGGTATATTTGTTTAATAAGTACTTTAGCTACTTGTTAGTAGTTTGTATTATTAGATGATTGTTTTTGTTATTAATGTTGGTTTGTGGTTGAAATACTCTTTTAACTGTTTTTATTAATTTTATTTTTTACAATTTAAAAAAAGAAAATATCTTCGTTCAGGATAATTTTTTTATTGATAAAAATATTTACGAAAATTTCGAAAAATGGATTCTTTGTAAGTTAAGTTTTCATCATAATTTAGTGAATTAAAGTGTCTATCACATAATAAAAAATAAAAAGGGATTTCATCGCCGAGATGCTTTACTACTTTGATTTCTTTTATCAGTAAAATAAATATGTATAGAGACAAGACACAAAGTTACAAATTTATCCTCGTAGATTCCCTACCCCCAACAAAAACACAAATGAAATAGCTATTTAGTTTATTCCTTACAACTATTATTACACTATAGTCACTGGGAGTGGGCAGGGAGGTTTGTGAAGGAGTATTCGGTGAAAGACCCGTACGTTAAGATAACCAATGCTAATTTTGAAGGTGTTGAAGAGGTGTTTCGTAGGCCTTAGTAAACTAAGAGCTCATCCTTCTATCAAATGTATTTGGAGAGTATTTTACAATAAACTGTAAATTAGGAATAGACTATTTAGAATTAGCATCCTAGTTGTAAGTCTGAAGTGTGTATGTTGTAATTCTGACCCTGAGTTGGCATTGGAAGTTGTGCGGGGTAGGCATGGAAGGAAGTTGGTTTAATGAAAACACAAAGTGAACTCTTGAGTCAGGAGAAAATATGTTGTTTTGAAAGGATAAGTGATTAGCTCAGTGTATTATTAAAGTAAAATATCCTAGAGTGTATGTTAACTCCTGTCTAAAGAATGTTATTGTTAGTAGGATCGGTCAGAAAATCTTTAAGAATCAAATCTTAATTAGAGAAGAATCTGATTTGAATGGGAAAAATCAATAGTCTAGATTTTTTTCAAAAATAGGAGACTATTAGAGTTAAGAAGGATATAGAGGATATCTGGGTTTGGTTAGATGACGGGAATGGGATTTACACTGCGCGAGTTGCTTACAGCAGAATTAGGAATGAAACGGGGGGATTGCTGATGATCTGTTTTGTAAATTGTGGATAGCAAAGGCACTGCCCTCAGCTCAGTTTTGTGCTTGGAGGGTTACGTTGGAAAAGTTACCAACAACTGAAATTCTAGAAAAAGTAGGTATTATAAGGATTAATAGTATGCATGTTTTGTACCAAAACCAAGTATAAACTATTAGTTACACACTCTTTACATGTCAAAAGGTAGGAAGATTTGGTATTTGTGTGATTTATGGGTTGCTGTTCAATCTGTCCACCATAATGGGCCTAAGGAATGTTTCCTCAGCTTTGAGATTTCCTCACTTAATGCCAAATATAATTTAGTATGGAAATTAGTTTGGATGGGTCTGGTTTGGAATATTTGACAGGTTAGGAACAATGTCATTTTTAGGAATAAAAGGTTTGATGCAGAGGAGGTCTTTTATTGCACAAATTAAAATAGTAAATTGGATCAATAGGAAGTATGGGAGGGCCAGTTTTTCTATTTAGATTGTGTTTGAATCCGAAGTTGTGTTTATTGTCTATTAACTGATTATTTTGCAAGCAAACGTGGAACTGCAGAGGTAACGTTTTATATTGAGTTTAGCATTCTTAGGTGCTTAGTGGTTTAGCTTTTGGGTGGTGGTTCTGTATAAGTTTGAGTCACTTGTTTGAGTTGTTGTACCTAACATTTAACAGGCTTCAAAGCCAAGATCAATTTCCATTGTTACTGCAGATGGAAATCATGGATTTAAAACAGGACCAAAGTTGATGACCAGAGATTGGCAAAGTAATGGAGTCAACTTCCATCATATTTGATGTTGCTCTGCTTTCTGTGAGTTTAGAGTAGGTGCAAGGAGATATGGATCACAAAGCCAATGGTTTTTTCTGTTAGTATGGCCAGGTTTACAGTTGCATGTTTAGTTGATTAATAATTTGTCTTGCATGTACTAAGTTTGAGTCAATATTACACCGCACCTTGTATAAAATCTAGAAAAAATTTTAAATTGGTGTAGTTTTTACATGAAATTTTTAAAATGGTGTACTTTTACTTTTTTTTCGAACATAAATAAATCATATCAACAAAAGAAATTTAAATTAAATAAAAAGAAGAGCAGACAAGGAGTACGAGGTACTACTATTATAACAACCTACTCATTTCAGGTGATACAACCTTACCACCTTTACTATGTTATTCTAACAAAATAATATATCTAGAAGTATAAAGTGATAAGGATCTTAAGAAGCATTAAACCAGTACAGTAAGACATCGTTCAAATAGGCAAATCAACCTCATAGTGATTAGCAGTATTTTTCTAATTATTACACTGGTGCTATTTATATAAGTTTCCTCATATATTCTTCCTTACAGTGTAAGTGTTGGAGTCCTGAACTATAAGACATTGGTACTCAGCTTTCACTTCCTTCTTACCTCGTGTGGATACCTAAAACTACAATCAAAAGTAATATTTAGGCTGCTCAGTTTGACAAAATGATTAGTCATAAGGTTGAATCGGTTTGATTCGTGTGTATTAATCCTCATTATTCAGGCTAAGTCCAATAGTCAACGTAAGTGATCTAACCAGCACCTTGCTTGGTGTAGAGTAAAATGTCTGAGCATTACAATCACTGACATCATCACTCTAAGAGAACTCCATTTCCATTCCTTTTCAGCACTACTTAACAAATTTAAGATATTTGTTTAATACACTGAACCGGCTGAAAAAGTAAAAGAAGCTTTTTTATTCTTCCTATTTAAGCAGGCCTAAGTTTTCCTGGACAAGATAAATCACTTACTTAATATCAAGTTCTCAGTTTCGGAATAACACACCATTTCTACTTGTCTAGATATTCCACACACATGTCATCTAAATACAGCTAAAAATAATGTTTGATTTATTGCTAAAAATAGTTAGTTGGAACTCCTGATTTAAACTTTACTTCAATCCATTTATTTAGACTTGGCTGAGAAATGGTGGTGTACCAACCCTACTCTGTCTATTTATTTAAACTCTCCCAAATTGAGTTAGCCACATCATATATGATGTACAGAACAAATGACTAAGTCATCTTTTAAGTCTACAGTACTATATAATATATCAGATATAATAATACCTTTCCTCTTAATATTATCTCTCATCTCTTGTAACCACCTTATTTATCAATCCGAACACAAAGCCTAGCTATCGGTAGTGTTTTAACTAGTTAGAATTTTTTAAATATATCATCACACACTACTAACCCCATTCCTCAGTATGCAGATATACTTGATTATCTACTCCCGTCCATAACCATCTTCCATCACAAGTCTTTCTCGTTCAAACCATCTTCTTCTCCAGTTGCACACCCATTCCCATTAATTATGTTACCACTCACCTATGTCAACTATCCCAGCTTTCCTTTGAGTTGAATTAGTATATAACCTCGAGTACTTATTTTTCAGGCTTTGGCCTCCTAACCGTTTATCCTTCCATAACGAGTTTCCGTTTTTATTGTCTATCTTCCATGCTATATTATCAGTAGACCATTTTCTTGAGTCTCATTCTCCTTAACGCTCATGAGATCCTTCCACTATCTTAAAAGTTTCTTCTAATTTATCCCTAAAACAAATCAAATTTATCTACATAAAAAATCTGTATGTAAATTTATATGTAAATAGTCACGACGGATTACATAAAAAAAAAAACATCGAATATGGAGTATGTACATTAGTTATAGAATTTGTTCCATACATAATTTATTGATGGAATAATCTATATGTTATGCCGTCAATAATGACAAGACACATTACATATGAAGAGAGCATGTGTACGTAAGTCTTATGATGATGTATTTTATATATGGAACAAACTCCGTATGTAACTAATATTCAGATAACTATTTTCGAATTTAAAAAAAAAAGTAAATTTGTATGTAAATCATTATATAATTCATCCTTATGTAAATAATTTTTTTCTTTTAAAAAGTACTTTTGCAAACATTGTAAATTTGTTACTATCCTAGTAACACGTAATCTAAAATAATGGTAAAGAACATTCACATAATCTAAAATTAAGTTTTAACACCATATTAACTAAATCAAGTGATAGTATATTGAAAATCAAGTGATAAGAGATGAAAAATCAAACTTTAAAAAACTTATAATCACATATAATGTAAAACTAAGTACTAACAATGTAACATATAACGCTCCAAGAATGTATAATCAAAATGAAATTGAAGAGGTGCTAATTAAAGTGATTAGCATAAGCCGCCATGATCAAAAGAGTGAATAAATATGAGCTTCAATGATCAATGTCCTGATTGTATCTATCATCGTTGTTATAAATAGAAAGATATCTTTTATATATTATAAGACTATTATCTCTTCACCTCTTGCTTAAACATTTATTGACCTGATCATCAAAGTATTTTTTTTTTTAAATTAAAAGTAACTTCAGTAAAGTACAATGAAACATTTTGATTATGCTAAATAGTTCCACAGCAGAACAAGTTTTCAACTTTTTTATATCAACCATATTTTATCATGAATAAAACTTAATTGTTCGGATTAGTCTTTTCAACCAAAAGTGAAAAAACCAAAGGATAGTATCTCATATATTTAGTTGGATCTTTGCAAAATCTAGCGGAATATATTTTCTTTGGATTTGTTATTGCACTTAGTAGAGAAAAAACTTCCTAAACCCATCATTTGTCACCTCCAGCTCATCAATTTAAAAAAATCTAGAAATATCCTTAAGCTGATGCATCTTAGAGATAAGTTCTCAAAAATACTTTTCAGAAATAGATTTTAGAAAATATTTTCTAAAACGTAAATTTTATGTTTTGAAATATTTTTTTAAATATATTTTTAGAAATATTTTTGACAATACATTTTGAAAAATATTTTCTAAAACTTATTTCTCGAAAGCATATTTAAGAATGTAAATTTATATTTTGCAAAATATTCTTTTAGAAACTTTTTGGGAAACTTTTCCCAAAAGATAACAAAGAGGATAACTTAATCATTTTGTGTTTGTGTTGATGGGTGCAGATTAAAAAGCGAAAGGATATGCAAGAAGGTTTTGCCCGCTTAGTATATCTGACCACAGAGTCCTTGTTCCTGCACTTCCAATTGTTCTCGGGAGAAATTTAAAAAAGTTTCAAGTATGTCCTTCAATAAATTATCATATTATTCTTATTTTAAAAAATAATAAAATAGTAAATAAAGGTAGGAGATCAAATGTGAAATAATGATGGTGGTGCAAGGTTATGGGTGATAGTGTAGGTGAAAAGTTTGTGTTGTCGGCGATGACAGAGAAATGGAACAATGGCAGTGCGACAGAATAACACTATGAGGTGTTGAAATATGTTACGAAACCATATATTAAATGGACATTCAAATTGTAGCTCGAAATGAAAGAGAAACACGTGACGGAGTGAACGAGTAACAAAGATAGAAATTAAAGTAGAAGGACAAAATAATATTGCATCCACTTGGGCGTTTTGGGCTTCACATAGTAGACTGCTTCTTCCTGCACCTCCATATCATCTTCTTGCACCTTTATAATTTTCAAAATTCCAATCATAGGTATGAGTAAATTACAAAATTATCCCTGCTGTTATAAAAAAAGGTTTTCCATAAAAGGAGTGCGGTGCATTTCTGAACAGCGGTGGAAGGTGTCGCAGTGGTGGTGGGAGGATCTTACAGTGTTGGAGTGGGAGGTTGAAGGCACTTTGGGTGGCCGTCGGTGGTTGTGGGTGGCTGAAAAACAACCACCATCGTCTTCGTCAAGGTATCTGCTATTCATTTTTCTGATTTCCACGGATTGTAGAAACCGTAGAAGTTTAATATTTACGGATTCTGTAAGCCGTAAGTTTAAAATCAAGATTTATGCCTCTCACAGATTACACAAACTGTAGTTATTTTAACATTCGTAAGAGCTTACGGTTTGTACAAATCGTAAGAGCTTACGGTTTGTACAAACCGTAAGTGCATAGGTGTATAAGAGAACTCTACGGGTTGTACAAACCGTAAGATGTTCTGCTTTACAGTTCGTAGAAACCGTAAAAGTAATAGACATTACGGTTTGTAGAAACCGTAAAAGCATTTGCATTTTTTTGTACTGCTTAAGGCTTTTACAAGCCATAGAACATTTTTTTGTCTACGGTTTGTAGAAGCCGTAAGCAGTAAAAAAAAAGCAAATGCTTCTACAGTTTCTACAAACCGTAGAACATTTTTTTTGTCTACCTTTTTTTTCTCTTCTACGGTTTGTACAAACCGCAGAACAGTAAAACATATTTTTTTGTTCTGCGGCTTGTACAAACCGTAGAACAGTAAAAATTTTTTTTTTCTTCTGCGACTTATATAACCCGCAGAACAGAAAAAATATTTCTACTGTTCTAAGGTTTGTACAAACCGCAAAAGAGAAAATTTGAATTACCTACGATTTCTACAAACTGTAGAACAGTTTGACAGTGAAAAAAAAGTCGACCACCGCCGTCCTCCGCCACCAATCCACCACAACTACCTCTACAATCTAAAATTAAACTTACAATGATGCTTACCTTCCTTTCAATTGCTTGAATGGGTGTCAAAATGATGAAAATTGAAGTTTGTGAGTTATGATTTTCACGAACTGTGAATGGAGAACAATGGAGAACCAAGCCAACAACCAAGCAACCAAAGTGTACTTAATATAAATTTGCACTGGCAAACTGAGATACAAACACTAACAATAGAGGTGGAGGGGGAGGGAGAGGTGTAGCCACCGGTAGAGTTGGAACGGGATGTAGGCAAAATTGAGGAAGAAAAAATGTGAAGAGTATTATGGGGTATGAAATATTTTAAAAAAGGTTAAACAACAAATTTGCCTAAACTATGGAGATACAGGAAGAGGAAGATGCTATGGAGGTGCACGAAGAAGCGGTCCACATAGTGATTATACTCAGGGACTTGTTTTTTGCAAAAGCTTTCTGCACACCATCACTTCAAAAGTGCATCCATCATTTTTGCATTCCGAAAATACCCTTCCTATAAAATTATATTACGAAAAATATTTTTTTGAAAATATATTTTTAAAAAGCTTTTTTAAATACAAATTTTATATTTTAAAAAATACTTTCCAAAAATATTTCAGAAAGCATTTTTCTATAATATAAAATTTGTATTCTAGAAAAGATTTTTCGAAATGTATTTTTGAAAAGTATTTTTCAAAATATCAATTTATGTTTGAAAAAATACTTTCCAAAATATTTTCAGATTTGATGGAGTGGAGGAAGTTTTTGCCCTTGTTCTTTTTCACTTTATCATTTACTTTTTGCAGAAAGTGCTTTTCAGCTATCACCGATAGAAAAGATAGAAGTATCCCCTAACTTTCAGAAAGTGCTTTTCAGGCAATTTAATTTTCGGAAACTCTAATATGAAAAAAAAAGTCCAAAACTTACCTATACTGTATTCCCTTCAAAAACCACCTTCATTCATCCACATCAAGTTGTTGGAGAAAAACGCTACTACTTATTCTTGCCTCTGCAACCGAAGTCGACAATGCATCACAATCAACCACAATATACTATTTTTTTTCAAATAAATCTGTCAAGGGTATAATTAGGATTTCGAAAAATTATAGGTGCAGAAGCATTTGATGAGGTACTGGAAGCAATTGCCCTATACTGATAATCCAATTTGGGTCCAATTTTTCATAGCCCTGTTATAATTCCTCATCTTCCATTTAAGTCATGTCATTCCCATCTTGATGGTGAACACCTACTCCACAAGGTGCAAAGACAAATATGTCCTGCATCATTTATTTCTGAACATGCACCCCGATTAGCTCATTAAGATGTCCTCTTTATTTATAATTCAATGGTTTTTGGATCTAGTATTCTATAATGTGTTTTTAGATTTAGAATTCTAAACCTATTCAGAATAGGCAAATTTTACATTTCAGAATACATTTTCCCAAAAACAAATTTTACGTTTCAGAAAGGGTATTCTAAAAGACAAAATTTATATTTCATAATAAGATTTATAGAATATTAATTTTTCATATCCAGAATATTATTTTCAGCATTTTTATTTTTAACCATAAAGCTGTACATTTCTGGTATTTCCGAAATTGGGGGTGCAGGTTCAAATTGATATGATGTAGTAAGCAATTGCCACGTGTAATTTATGAAAATCTGCAAGCAGCCGATCCAATTTTTTTTTAGTTCTTTCATTCCATTTCAAATGAATACAATCCTTACAAATTGAATTTGGTGACCAACCATAAAAGTAATAATCACAATTATCGCTATGCAACCTACTACCTAACAGGCTCGTCACTCTAGAATTTGGTTACCTATTACGAAGATTAAGTTATTCTTAGGATGTTAAATCTTTTGTTTACAAAATTTTCAAACTTACTGGTTATTATCCATATATTTAATAGTCGTTCCAAATCAAATGTCAAGATTTAAAAAATAACATTAATTTTACTAACACCTAACTACATTAACATTATATATTTATAAAATTTAAATTTTTTGTTCAATATAATTTTATTAATTAACTTCGCTTATTTAAAATTTTCTACTGCATATGTTTACATAAAATTAACATAATTATGTCATCAATTATATGATAATAATTGTCATAAAAAACATGCTTCGATGTTTCAAACTGGGTTTAGGCCTTAAGGTGAACTTCCATAATAGCAAGCTAGGAGCATTAGGGAAAGACATCAGTGTTAGAGGTATATTGATGTGATACGAAAAACAGAAAAAAAAAAATTATTTTTTTATTTTTCTATATTTAGTTTGAATATGAGAAAAGAATGAGTTTATCTCTTTATTTCCATCGAATCTATATAACTATATTTATTATACTAATTTTGACAGATTTAGAATCAATAGAAATTTTCTTGAGTATGTCAATTCTCTTAAGAAATGTTTCTCTTTTATTACACTTCATGACTTATCTCTTAATGATGCATCAGGTCTTATCAAAGGGAAGTGAAGAGTTTCTTTCTTGTGATTTTTTATCCTGTGAGCTAGATCACAAGTGAGAATTCACTATCTTCTGGGCTAGGTTATAAGTGGTGAATCTCCATCTTGCTTATGTCATGAATTTGGATGGCGTAAGGTGTTGTTCTAATTTTTAGCATTATCTTTATTTCTTACATTTTCTTTAATTATTTTTGTTTTTGAATTTTCCGCAAACTTTTAAAGATCACGTTCGTCCAAGAATTCATTTAAGAGCTCTTCTTTAAAGCTTGAGTGGAACGATCATACAACCCAAGTCTTTCCTCCATTGCCATATATGACACACTCAATATTTTAAAAAAATTCTATTTATTCCAAATGTGCCAAAATGAGTACAATAGATGTCCTTATATAGACTTGGTGGATGATGAAGAGATTTAAGAGGACATGGATAGAAGGCTTCTAGAAGGAAATTAATTATTTGATTTTGTCTTTGTGGTAGAATCAAATTATCATCAATTATGTTTATTTATTTTTATGACATTATCAGATTGTAATAATTTTATTTTGTTTTCTTTATTTAGCTATACCTAGAATGGGTACAGTACTTGTATATATTCAGTTCTTTATTTTGAATTAAATACACAGAAAAAAACAGAAAGCATATATTCATTCTCATGCGTTTGTTCATCTTTGTTCTTCTCTTTATTTTCATAATATGGTATCAGAGCTCTAATTTGAGAGCTTTGGTTGCTACATTTATTATGGCCGAAATTATTGATCCCTCACAATATTTTTCACCTTATCATGTTAGTTTTCAGCAACATATGGCTTGTTCTATTGGTACACACCAAGAGAGACAAATTTTTGGTGATCAGTCAAAAACAATGAATGATACTAATAGAAGTAGTTTTGGAAGACGATATACTTCTAATGTTTGCATTCATTGTGGAAAGACAGGACATGTGATTGATACGTGCTATAGAAGGCATGGTTTTCCACCTCAGTTCAAGTTTAATAATAATCAGCAGAATCATGAAGGTTCAAGGTCAGAGGTACATTCTCAGCAT
>Ga0209489_102899_pt1 | contig 34216 bp, 16 predicted proteins | sample SiratrowhiteBW_FD_187527 | JGI IMG/M metagenome (GOLD analysis project Ga0209489, IMG submission 187527) | Root nodule microbial communities of legume samples collected from California, USA - Siratro white BW (SPAdes) (version 2) | ecosystem: Host-associated > Plants > Roots > Nodule | place...
CATGTAAATATCCATTAAAAATGTCAATTAGTTTTCATTATGAATTTTAGCCTTCGACATTTCTCTCTCTATATACATATTATCACTTTGTATCATCTAACTATGCCAGTTTTTTTTTTTTTTTTTTTTTTTTTTTTTCTTTTTTTTTTTTTTTTTTTTGTGTTTTTTCCTCCACGTAAATACTAATTAAAATTGATGTAACCTTTCATTAATTTTGATTATCCAATGCAATTTTCTCACACTTAAAGACGAAGAAAGTTATAACTTCAAAAAAAAAAAAAGCCAAACTTTTATTTTTAGGCTGTCACGAATTGAAGTCTCAGTGTCTAGTTATCATTATCACATATTCGTATTCCTATTCTTTTAATTACTTGTAAATTGTTTAAAGTGACACACTTCACACTTTTTCTTCAAAAAACTTTACGTTAATTTTATTTGTTATAGAAAAATGATAACAGGTGTCCTAAAGCACATAATAAGAAAATTAGAAGAGAACTTTTTTTCAGATGTACAAAAATACATGTTTTCATATTCATATTATTCTCAAAGAAAATGTATTATTTTAATGTCTTTAGAACGCTTAGTAATATTATTATTATTATATTTGAATAACATTATCTTAAATAGTTATATTCATCGATTCAAATAATGAAACTCATGTTCATATACATATATACATAAAATACACACACATATATACTTCGAAAAATGTGTGAGAAGTAGTAGTACATGTATGTAATTGTCTCAAATAACGTACTTGAGAAATCTAGTAATTAATTCACTTATGGAAATGATTAATATGTCCAAAGCTGAAAAATTTTGTGAGACCCACATTGAAGGAAGGATGAACTTCAAATAAGTAACTGAAAAGAAAGAGGGAATCCAAATGAGTGAAGCAGTGATTACATGGCAGCCATGCCCCTGCAACAAAAATGATAGCCATTGCCAAACATGATGAAGTAAATAAAGTTTGCATCTATCTGATTAAGCTACCTACCCTATCCTACACACAGAGATGAATTATAAAATATGAAGGCCAAGTCATTTTGTGACTTTGAAGTTTGCACTGCATCTCAACTTGTGGCCAAAATCAATCATGTTGCTGTCTTGGCATTCACATACTTCCACTCATCTTTGCTCTAATCATCACTTGCAAATGAGAATCAGAGTACTTTTATAGAAGCCTAAGGGACTTTCAAATTCAGAATGGTCATACACACTACAACTTTTGTGTCCAACATTCATTATTCTTGGTCCTACACACATAATCACACATAATTATATCACATTGTAAGTTTCAAGTTTAGTCACAGTAGAATGTGACTGAAACTGTATACACTTTCTTTTCAATTGTATGCATGATTGACCCTTTAAATAAATTTATTTACACGGTTTAAAGACTATTCAATAATAAAAAAGATATCTATTATAATGATAATAGAGTTGATTCTAAATGTGAAAAAATAATATATATTATTTATGATGAGTGGGATGCTGGATGAATCAACTTAAAATTTAATTATAATATTTGAACTCAAATTGAATCATTAATATTAGTCACAATGTTTAGACTTTAATGGATCTAAATCATTGGTATCAAATTTTATCAATGGAAATTTAATTGTGGAGACAATTATTAAGAATATTATTATGGATTGTATTAATCCTCTCATTATAAAGGGCAAGTAATTAAACTTATAATAAAATAAGTACTCAATCCAATAAATTTAACTATAAAATTACAAAATTAAAGATCACATTACATATTTTAAAAAGATAGAAATTTCACCTTTTAGGAAGATAAATTTACCTTGACATTTCAAATAAAATAATTCTAGTATATTTTTCTCTGAGAAGTTTTTCCATAAATTACTACTTCTAATCATTATTTATAATTTTAACTCTTTGAATTCTTTGACATTAATGGGGATACTTGCTGAGTATAATTAGGAATGAAAAGATTGTGTTAAATTTTCTTAGAACAAAATTACAATGAGTAATTTAGTGAATAATGTTAGAAATATATATATATATATATATATATATATATATATATATATATATATATATATATATATATTATTTACTTGTTAAGTGTATATAAGTTTTATAATACTAATCTTTATTTTCATATTTTTTTTTAAATTAAGTGTTCAAAATAAATTTGTTGCTAAACTTATATTTAGCAACAAATTATTTTAAAATATATCTATAAATGTTTTAAAATATTACTTTTAAAAAATTATTTTATATATTTTTATTTTTATTTATATATATGAAATCAAACTTATATTTAGAGATATACAATTCCTTCAACCATGTATACGATCACTTCTGTGTGTTGCTGGTCACCTAGGCCAACAATGTCGGTCACTTTCATATGCCGACCATTTTTATTATTGTTTATCTTGAGTTTAACATTATCCTTTTAACAGCATAGTAATCTTTTCATAGTATGTTTTACGTTTTATTTAAGAAGAAATACATTAAGTGTATCTTACATATTTCATTATAATATAAATAAATAAGAAAGTCATTACTATATAAATACTGATAAAAGAGTTGTTAAAATAGATATCTGAAAAAAATTATTACTAGTTTCTAAATCCTGTAACAACCAGAGCTGATATTGTTTTCTTAAACTATACTCATTTGAATTCGCTTTTCATAAAAACTAAATTTATTTATATCAATACTGTATGATTAAATTTTATTTATATTATATTTTGGAATTAAATTTATATTTCTAAGGATATTGGAAAAAATTAGAAAATATCTATAAGTATATATTGGAAAAATATTTTAGTCCCTTCAAAATACTTGAAGAATATTTCAAAATATTTGAAGAATATCGACCATAACAGTTACTTAAGTTTTAAAACCCTGTATGTAATGCAGAAAAAGGTTCACATCAAATGGACCTAACGGGAAGGAAAAAAAAATGATGATTGATAAAAGTGGCGTGTTGTTTTGAATTGACGCCATGCCACCTAACATGTGTACCAGCGTGGACTGTAGGTGCGAACTTTACGGAACCACTGTAGATAATAAGGTTTAAGTCTTTTTTCCCTTTCTAATGCACTCTATCGAATCCACTCATCACTGTTACCACCTAAACTACTGCTTCTATAATTCTTGAATTCTGGATCGTGTAAACCTTCCTTTGTACAGTAGTTGTAACAAGAGCTTTTAAAACTGTGTAGAGATGCAGAAATTGTTGAATTTTACACGCTTAACAGAAATGAATGTTTCATAGGCATATTTAAGCAAGAGTATGAGAAAGGAGAAAGATGAGAGCAAATTATGGAAAAGTTGGAATGGAAGCCAAATAATGAGAAAGAGATCTAATGGAGATATTGTTGATAGAGATCAACCCCAAAAGTTTAAATGCAACTTTCTTTTTGACTCTCAAAGGAGTAGTAGCTCACCAAATCCTTTTCCAAACAATGCTTTTCTCGAACCTTCTTTTCTCCCTTCTTTCTAATACCATTTAAACATTGATGGATAAAAAAAACTCACTAAGTTATAAAACTAGATATAAAACATTTTTTTACTTTATTGATAATTAGTTTTCATATAAAAATTTAAATAATTATCTTTAGTGAATTTTTTATTTTAATATTGTGCTTCCATCCACCGTTTTTTAGTTTATTTAGATATTATTAGAAATGTTTATTTTAAATAATAGTTATGGAATAGTGACTAATTGGAACTTCTACATATAAAAGAGAAATACTAATATAAATTGGTGAACATAAAACATATAAAAACTAATATTGAACTTTCAAAAATTTCATGCAAATAACTAATTATTTAAATATCTATGAAACTCAGTACTCACTTAAAAAAATAGATAGAAATAAACTTACCCAAATCAATTTGATCGGTTATACTTACTCAAAAACCACCACAAATTCATTAATGATCTTTGATCATCAATTATTAATTTTCTGATAGATAAAGTCAGAATCTTATGTTAAAAGTAAAAAAAAAAAAAAAATATATTTTCAAAAAATAATGATTATGTTAAAATGAAACTTAAATAATCAAAATTTTATTTATATAAATTTTTACTTTAATAATGAAATATTCAAAGTGTCATTTTAAATTATACCATTATACTTTATAAGAAATTTCTTAGTTCTTATATATTTTTTTACGTGATTAATTATAGTATTTCAATAAAATGTATTAAGAATTTTAAATCGTTTAAATCTAATTATTAAATATAATTCTGTTTTTAATGTACAATTTTTTATCCATTGTATCGTTTAGAAATTTTTACTGTCTAGTAATTAATAAAGGTAAATAACTTATCATAAAAGTAAATACCTTATTTTCCGAGTACTAAACTAATTAATCAATTATTTTTATTGAATTTCACTTAATATATATTAAACTAAAAAAAATAAAATTAATTTTATGATAAGTGATACTGTATTTGTTTTATTTGAATTAATTGTTCACATCAACAAAAGAGCATGTGATAGATGTGTTTGAATAATTGAGATTATTTGAAAGTGAAGAAATGCGAAAAAAAACAACATATCCTACCTCTCACATTGATACGAAGATTGAAAGATATGTGATAAAATAATAAATAAGAAGAAAAAAGTAACCTCAAATAATATAACAATTGATTATAATATATAATAATAAAAAATATAAGAATATAAATGTATTTATACAATAATAAATAAGTTAACAATGTTAATAGTATAAATACTAAAGTTATAAAATAATAATATTTAAAATAAATATATAAAATAGTAAATATAAAATATTACTAAAATTATAAATAATAATATTAAAAAATAATAACCAAAATTACCTTACAAAATAATAATATATATAAAAATAATAAAATTACAAATAATGATTGTAATAATAAATAATAAATAAAAAATAAACTTATTATTCATATTTTATTTTAAATTAATATTAAAAAATAATAATTTATCAAATGCACCTATTACATTAATCACAAACTTTAAAATTATTTTCTTTAAAGTTATAATGTCTCTCTCTTGATTCAAACAAATTAATTTTTTATATATTTAATCTTAAATTGACTTAACTCCAAATAAAGCATTAAATTTTGTTCAGTTAGTCATTTTTAGTTAGCCGTTAGAATTTAGCATGTGAGTTGAATAAGTTGACTTGATGGATATTTTAAAAAAAAGTTGTCATTTTTTAAATAAGGACTTTATTTACCTATTACTAATAATATTGTAACATTTAAGTGAAAATAATAATTCAATAAAATCAAATAAAATTGCTAAAACAAATATCCATAATCACTATAATAAATTTGAAACTTAGTCATTTTCTGATTTAAAAAAAGAAAATGAGTGCAAAGCACTCAGATATGCTTTAATTAGAAAAAAGTTAAAGTTCATTATTAGCAACTACGTAAAAGTAGGTGTACTTTTACACTCATGGGGTGAAAATAAAATGACAATATTAAGTCATTTTTAGTGCCAGATAAATGAATGTGTATATTTATACAATTTGTAAAGTAATACACATAAATGTTTTTCTTTAGTATAATATTTTTGTATACTTTGATTATGTAAGTTTTTTTTAGCATTTGTATTATAAAATAATCATGCAAGTTTAAGTTATATAACTTTGTCTTTATTATTATATTTGGGTGTTTGATTTTAAACTAAAAAAGTCTTATAACAAAATTGGTAAGAATTTTTTTATACTTTAAATGAGTCATATGATGTTATATCACTTTTAAGTGACCTATATTATATTTTCATAATTTTTGCTCGTTCATATTTTCATAAATTTCGATCTATATTTTAATTTTTCACTATTTAAAACATTAACATTAATATAATTACAAAACATTGTTGAAAAAAAAAATCGAGAATCTTCCTATGTAAAATTTCCTTAATCAATCCCAAACGTTAATCCAAACAAAAGCAAAAATTATACAGACATGTGTTGTGAATGTGTGCTAAATTTATTAAACCGCGTAAAAAAAAAAAAGAGGAAAAGATAGCAACTGTTAAAAGAAACTTAATAGTCAACGAATAAATTTGATTGAGTTTGTTTTAACGCTTGCAAAATTAAACACACATTTAATGCATTCACACATGAATGATAATCAAAATTTAATACTAACTGATGGTACCATTAAATGTTCTTAAATCATCTATGAAACAACGCCAATAAACATTTTCAAATTGTTTCTCAATTTATTTATCACTATTATTGTTTTTCTAAATCTAGCCTATAGACAAGTTGAAAAAATACTTATATTTTCATGTCGAAAAATCTTCATTTGTGGATGCATGTGAATAAAAATGGTGGAACGAGTAGTGTCACTGTCACACAAATGTCTGAAAATTACTATTCTACTGTCACATTCTCATTCTCACCGACCATTTTAAAAAGTCTTGAGTGAAAGCAGAGACAAATAATAATTCAGAGAAAAAAAAAAACACACTATAAAGAGAAGGCCAAGCCAAACAAAAGACTGTGACAAATGTAACCACAGTTGAAACTTAAGCACTTTGTTTCTTGTTTTGCCTATTGCATATGGTTTCTCTCACGTACGTTTCTGTCAGATCTCCATTCTCCAACTCCAAGAATTCGTCTCAACTCTCCCAAACCTCACCTTTTTCATTCCCCATTATTTAATATTAAACAGTAACTGTTTCTTGCTCACTGGGTTTCCCCATTGCTACTACACTAGCTGCTTCTTCTGCCAATTCTTTGTGCATTTAAAACCCTGAACATAAAAGCTGGTTGAGGGGTAGGAGTAAAAAAGTGGAGATAGGAGCTTCAGCTGGCAATTATGAAACTTTACCCGAGTGAGTGGTAAAGCCGCAAGAACTGTCACATTGTAAGGAAAAAATTAGATAAGCACGCTGGTTTGGAAGGCGTTACAAGGAAAGTTCCTTATTTGTTGCACCTTAAAGAGCTACCTTCCAAGTTCTCAGTTATAAATCAACAAGAGAAACAAACCCTTTCAACATTGTTCAACTTTCTTTCTTCTGTTGTCTTCTTGAATAATTTGGTACTATCCTTCACATCCCAAAGTCTCCTCTATTGTCAGGTTTTGGCTTAGTTTAGTTCCTAACTCTCTGTGTGTATGTGTTTTAACAGATTGGAAAAAGATGTCGCTTCAGAAGCAAGCTGAAGAAGCAATGATGTCAAGCCTCACCCAAACGGTTGAGCGTGAAGAGGGAGAGGAAGTCAAAGGGGAGACGTCACATTTTAGCTTAAGAAATGCTCTCTGGCACGGTGGTTCTGCCTATGATGCTTGGTTCAGCTGTGCCTCAAATCAGGTAAATATCAGTCAGGAGAGTGTGATATGATTTTGCAGATAACTATACTCAGGTTTATGTGTGTATATATAATAGCATTTGCTTTGAAAGGTCATTTTTTTAAATGAATCTCATTTACGTGTTCACCTAAAGAAATGAGAGAAATTCTTGTCTCATGATACAAGATGAGATTATGAGGTTGAAAACCGTTTTGGTTTCTTCTAAAGCAGGAAAATTTACATTTTTTTTTTCTGGGTTTGTGATGTGCAGGTTGCCCAGGTTCTGTTGACTCTGCCTTACTCTTTCGCACAGCTGGGGATGGTTTCAGGCATCATCTTCCAAGTGTTCTATGGCTTGCTTGGGAGTTATACTGCTTATTTAATCAGCATTCTGTACATCGAGTACAGAAGCCGGAAAGAGAAAGAGAATGTCAGCTTCAAAAACCATGTCATCCAGGTTAGATATCCAAGGAACCTAGATAACAAACAATTGAAAAACCTTTTACCCCCCTTTCCACCCTATACAGTGCCATTTTTGTTTTTACTAACAAGTTTCCCTTCATTTTCTTTGCAGTGGTTTGAAGTGTTGGAAGGCTTACTGGGTCCATACTGGAAAGCCATTGGATTGGCCTTCAATTGCACCTTTCTCCTCTTTGGATCTGTCATCCAGCTCATAGCTTGTGCCAGGTTTCAATTTCCTCATTTCTTAATTGTATCTACTTTTTTGTTAATCAGTATGTATGGTCTAATAGAAGAGTGTGAATTGATTGAGATAGATATGTATGATCCAAAAAATTTAACTTGTTTAACTTTATGTAAACTCTTGTCTTTACATGCAGTAATATATACTATATAAATGACCACTTGGACAAGAGGACTTGGACCTACATATTCGGGGCTTGTTGTGCCACCACAGTGTTCATTCCCTCATTCCACAACTACAGGATATGGTCCTTCCTTGGTCTTGGCATGACCACATACACTGCTTGGTATTTGACCATCGCAGCACTTGTTCATGGCCGGGTAAGCAAACCAACAACAACCTTAAATGTTTTTCTCTGGTGGGGTTTCTACTCCTTGAAATTGTTTCAACTAAACTTGGTTTGAAAACTGTTTTTATTTGGTAGGTTGAAAATGTGACCCATTCCAGCCCAAAAAAGTTGGTTTTGTATTTCACAGGCGCCACCAACATACTCTACACTTTCGGCGGGCACGCCGTCACAGTGTATGCACTTTTTAATATTTTGCTTATTAAGTTGGACAAAACAATCATGACATTGTTTTTTCTTTAATGTCTAGAGCAGACACCCAAGAAAGATAATTGGAGAATTTCACTGCATGGTCCCTTTCTTCAACTGCACCTTTATCTTCCTGCATTCATTTCTAATGATCCTTGGAAATAAGACAAACATTTTATGCAATACTTTTCAATAACCATTTCGATGGGGTCTTGGCTCACCGTGATACTCTGTCATTAGCAGTAAAAATATTCAAACCCCACTTAAAGACTTTGTCAATATCATATAATTTTGTAGTATATAAAATAGCAAGGGAGCGACATTTTACCTTGCGGTACGTCCTAGTTATTTATTTCACTCGAGTGAAAGGTGCTAGAGGCATAAAAGTTCGAACATAAATGCATACATTAATTATGTTTGTTTGTCTTTCCGGCATTGTCCACCATGAATTGTTTGATATTTCAATGGTGCGAAAGGGTGTGTTTATCTTTTGGCATTAAAATACACAATTCTTGACCTGTCTTGGAAATTCAATTGTTGGCTTGTTTTTCCTTTTAGTATTATTCATATTTTTCAGAATGAAATATATATAGGGAATTATCATATATGTCATTTGTAGATTTAAGTTTCAATGAACTAATAAGGACCATGTGGCATAACTATTTCAGGGAAATCATGCATGCAATGTGGAAGCCTCAGAAGTTCAAATATATATATGTTTATGCTACATTCTATGTGTTCACCCTCACTCTACCCTCTGCTATTTCCGTTTACTGGGCCTTTGGTGACCAACTTTTGGATCACTCCAATGCCTTCTCACTTCTCCCACGCACTGGCTGGCGTGACGCGGGTGTCATCCTAATGCTCATTCACCAGGTCCATTTCCTTAAGTACCACATAATTCAAAACCATCATGTGTCTAGTTTCAACTAATTTTTAATTTACCAAGGTTAATTTAACTCAATTATGTGTCATGTGAAGATTAGTCGAGATCTTAGTGATCTTTAGGTTCTTACTCAGTAACTAATAGTTGGTGTTTTTCTACGTAACTTGCAGATTATAACATTTGGGTTTGCTTGTACGCCATTGTATTTTGTGTGGGAGAAAGTGATCGGAGTGCATGACACAAAGAGCATATGCTTGAGGGCTCTAGCCAGGTTGCCTGTGGTGATACCAATATGGTTTTTCGCCATTATTTTCCCTTTCTTTGGGCCCATTAATTCAGCTGTGGGGGCCCTTTTGGTCAGCTTCACCGTTTACATCATTCCTGCTTCTGCCCATATGCTCACCTTCAGATCTGCCACCGCAAGACAGGTATGATCCAATCTCCCCCCCACATCTTATCTTAATATCTTTGTTTCTATTTTCTACCTTACGTCTCTCATCCAACTACTATATTTCATCACATATGCTCATACACTCAACCTTGGTTTCCAATTGCTAATAATGCTACTCACATTATGGGCTATTAAGATTCTATAATGGTACCAGAAATTTTGAACTTGTTTTCTTCTGCACCTAAAAGGCTATACTACCCATCCTGGACTGTATTTTCTGTTATCACATCTAACCACTTCTTACCTCCCAGGTAGTGTTAGAATTTGATAATTTATGAAACAAAATAAATTTGGTGCAGTTTCTTTGTCAGTTGTCATGTAGTTATATGCTATAGTGTAGTCATACCACCACCACTATCTGCTACTATGCCAAACCACATGTTAGCAATGAGTGGGGCCATGGTCAACCTAACACTCTTCACAGTTCTCACCTTACTACTCCTATTCCTACCATTGGCTAATAACAAAACTTAAGACATTGTTTTAATAGTCAAATGGTCTCAACCATGTAACAATGTACCATCATTTTCAATTTTGAAAGAGTTAATGATTTGTCATTAAAGAGTAGTGAGAGGCACAAGTTGGTGGAAATTACATGTAATAATTTTTGTCACAACACATTTTGAAGCCCAGTATCTGACTATGGATTATCTATTTTGGGATTTTAAACAGAATGCTGCGGAGAAATTGCCCTTCTTCATTCCAAACTGGACGGTGATGTATGTGGTGAATGCATTTGTGGTGGTGTGGGTTTTGGTGGTGGGCTTTGGGTTTGGAGGGTGGGCCAGCATGACAAACTTCATCAAACAGGTTGACACATTTGGGCTATTTGCCAAGTGCTACCAGTGCCCCCCCAAACTGACCAACCACACCCTGCATCACTGAGAAATATGTAGGGTGGCATCTGAATCACCCCTTTTGATGCTGCTGTATTATCCCTATTTTGTCTAGTTAATGCGTATGATCCTTATGTAGGAAGCTGTATTACTTTGGCAGATATGATATTATACAACAATTTCTTAGAATACTTCCTACAGCATTACTTTCTTTTTTTTTATCCTTATAATACTTTATTATCTTAATCACTTTGGGCTCATCATGAACAGCAATATAGCTAGTCTAGGGATTGATGGTTGGCATGAAGGTACATCAAGTAAAGCCTGCACTAGTCCCTATTATAGCTTCCATTTTTAATAAAATCATGTTACTATTACTCCACTTTACAACTTATCATTTCAGTCATTATGGCTAAAAGTAGGCACGGTGTTCTGTTTCAATTGATGAAAGCGTAACCGTTGGATTCTGATTATTATTTTGTATTTCTGTGTTTCAATAAGAGATTTTTTAAAATATTTTTTATGATGAAACTATTGAATACTATACAAAAATGGACGGGTATAATGATGTCAGATTTTAATCAACGGATAGATTTGCTTAGCACATAATATCATGAATTAAAAGTAGAATGACTGTTTAACTGGTTAAAATAGTGTTATTCACTTACTGGTTTATACAACCATTTACAAAGATGACATCTCCAATAGTTTTTTAAATAAATCTGAACTTTATCAACTAAACCATTCTCATAACATGAATATATTTAAATAAAAAATTAATTAATACTCCATTATACTTCAGTTATTTTCTAATAATTAATTTTATTTGTGGATTATCATTCTTAAAGTTTGAGATATTAACTTTTTTAAATCATACTGTAACATTCACTTAATAATAAACAGTTGTTACTGAAATAATTCTTCCGGTTAAGCAATGTTGCTTTTCTGAATTTTGTCACTGCAAGCAATTGGGCCCAATTGCTTTTCAAACACAGTTTGATTTAGCAAAGGATAGTTAAAAAGTGTAAAAAAATAATAAACAAAACAGATGGTTGGATTTTTATTAGCAGGTAACTTTTTTTTTTCTACCATTGCGTATAAAAGGGGGTAATTCGAAAGAAAATCACACAACTAAATATCTCAAGTTTCTCTCACTATGGCTGTAAAAAATCTCTCAATTGTTTGTTCATTCAATGTATTTAAACCAAAATCTATTTAACATTATATCAAATTATTAACAACCACAAATCTAAATTTATAAAATTCTCTCCATTTAACTAATTTACAACCCATAAAATAATCCTAATATAACTAAGTAATCCTACACTCCAATTTCATCCATATTAATGTCAAAGGAATCAACCACTACCAATTAACCCATCCATGTCAAGAGTTTTCAAAGGGTACGAGTGATAACTAAGTATATTAGTGGAAATCTCATTTATATCTAAAGACAAATATTAGAAAGAATGCAATTATAGGAATAAATAAAAGAGTAAACTTTTTTGGAAAAATATTGAAGATAATTATAGTAAATATCGTGCACAACATTTGATGATGAAAGATTGGTCACAGCTAAAATATCTACAATAAAATATGAATAAAAAGTTAAATTTTATTAAAGATAATTTACAGCAAATATTGTGGACAACATTTGAAGATGAAAGTTGGGTCACAACTGAAATATAGATAAAAGTATAAATAAAATGTCAAGTTTTATTGAAGATAATTACAGTAAATATTGTGCACAACATTTGAAGATTAAAGATTGATCATAAATAAAATATCGATAACAAAATATGAATAAAGGCTCTGCCAATTTTTCAACTCACTACAATAATAAAGTAAGAATATGATATCATGCGATATACACGTGGTGATTTATTTGCAAGACAAAAAAGTATGCATTAAAATTTGAAAATGTATAGAATATGTTAAAGAAATAACCAAGAGGCTGACACAAATTGACGAATCAAATGAGAGAACAAATGTTTATGTTTTTGGAGCATACTCATCCTTCCAAACAAAAATCTTCTAGTGGTGATGATCCCACTAGAATTAATGTTTTTATGACATATTATTTATGTGAGGTAAACAAATTTTCAAATCGTCCGTAGTAAAAAAAATTTAACATATTTTGGATTTTTGAAATTAATTTTTTATTTTTAAATTGTATAATCTAAAAATATATTTTAAATTATATAATTTAAAATTAGTTTTTTTCCATTTTAGTAAGATTTTAAAATATATTTTAAAATTAATTTTTTCACTTTTAAATTTTATAATCTAGAAATATATTCTGAATTGTATTTTTTTTTTTACTTTTAAGTTATACAATGTAAAATCATATTTTTTCTTTCAAATTAATTAATCTAAAATTAACTATTCTCTCTTTCATTTCTAGATTATCGAAACAAATAAGTTTATTTGAAATAAAGCTCAAATGGTTTCAATGCAAATACATGTTCAATCTTTGATTCATCCGAAAGGGTGAAACGATATGCTTCATCTATTCAAACTATTTGGTACCATTTGTTGCATCTACCATCTGTACCAGCATTTCACAAGATTACCAGCTAAAGTAAGTATAAAAATAACAAGAGATATAAGGCAAAATATGTATATAAAAGGATTAAAGGTGCAGAAAAAAAATATGGAAGTATAGAAAGTAACTATGAGCTTTCTATTTTTTTCCCGAGATAACATATGTACGAAAGAGAGAAGATGGAAGATGAGAAAAATTTCATACCCTATGTTCCTCACTAGAGAACAACATGCATGCATAATGGATGTCTAATACGTGAGAAATTTGCATAGCATAGGTTCCTATAACTTAGGAAACAGCAAACATGTAAGTCACAACTTGTGAACATTTTTATGGCACAACTTGTGAACATTTTAATGGCATAGATACCCATAATTGTTACCAAAATACTTATGGGAAATGGAAATAAAAATAGATAGGTGGTGTAAGAAAGCCATAGAAGAGTGGAGAAAGTTTCCTTTATAAGAGTATTTTCAAAAGAATACAAGGACACATGTGAAAAAGAAATGAAAATTGCCAGAAGAAAATTTTTTGCTGGTCCAATTTCTTTTCTTTTATGATAAATAATCATTAATTATAAGAGATTATTTAGAGTTTCTTTTTAATTTCCTTGTATGATCATATTATTAATAAAAGATGTTACCAACTTTATCTACCAAAAAGTTTCTTTTATTCAGACATTAACATAGTTATTTAATTGGCATCTCCTTTCTGAATGAATTCTAAGAAACTGTGATGGCAAGAAAAAAAAAATGTAAAGAAGCAGTACCAATTACTATATAAATGATGAAAGAAGAATATATTGGATAAAATACTTAACATTTAATTTAAAGTTTTACAGATAAGAACATAGAATAAAAAAAGTTAAAATCAAAACAACGCAGAATGTAAATGTCCCAAAAAGAACGAACTACTTTATAAATACAATACATCCAACGATATTCTGTAAATGTGTTCATATATTTTTATTTAAATCTTATAATTTTTCTTAAACGAAAAAATATTATTATTTTTATTTTATCGATTTTATATATTATATAAAAAATAAGATTATTAAATATGCTATTTATGAGATATTATGTTAAAATTATATTATAATAAGTTTGACCGTAGTTTTTTGTTTAATTGTGCGAGTTTTTATTTATTACCTTTTATTATTATTATTATTTTTTTTTAACCCTTTTCTTGTATTATAAAGTTAAAACATTATTAAGAATAAAATTAAAATATAATAGGTTACAACTATATTATATTTTTATTTTTATTTAAGTATTTATTATTTGACTTTTGTTACCATTAATTGTTTTGGTCTTCTCATCTCTAATTAACTAATTAACTCTCTTGTTTTACTTTAATGTTTATCGATTAATATTTTACTCTCTCAAGAAGAGTTGGACTATCAATTAAAAAGAATTAATTAAAAGAAAGCACTTGATAAGTTACAAGCAGAACCACATCATCTCGTAACAAAATTAAATGATAAATACTCAAAAAGAAGATAATAGATAATAAAAACATTATGCATGTTCAGTCAAACAAACATTTCAATAGAGCTAGTTAAAAATGTTAAAATCTAAATTAATCCTATAAGTTATTCACCAATTACATTTGCATACCTAACATTAAACCCAGTTCTTATAAACTTAATGCATTCATCAACAAATTATTTGGATAACAATGCTTTATGTTATATATAAATAAGCATAATATAGGATAATAAATAACAAATGGAAAGGTGCAATTCCTTATTTAATTTTAATGAAGCAAGTCATAAATTATATATATATATAACATGAAACATGCATAAATTTTTTAACATTAGAAGTAGAAGCGGTGGCAGTACCTGAATTAGTAATCATGCTCTCTGCTACATTTTCAACGTCTCTTACTTCGGCTATGCCAGCAAAAGCTTCCCTACCCTTGCCCCGCCACATTGTTCCTACCAGTAATGGTCTTTATCCGGTAACATTCACCAGCGTTTCACCCTCACGCGCTTCTCTCAAGTGGAGGTGTTCTTCACTCCCAAGCTCTTATCATGGTGAGTGTTTTTTTTCTTGGGGTAGTCTTGTTTTAAGTTCCCCACATGAATTATAGGCAGTATGACAAAAGGGTTACTATCTTGTTCATAAAGATTCAGTCTTTCATTCAGATAAAAAAAAATCACTATTAAATAAATTGTACTATATCTGGGTGAATGGGTATTTGAAGCAAATGGTGATTTGAATGTGTTGGATCTGTGATAGCAAAAATGATAAATGGGCAAGTATCTTGAATGAAAAGTTTGTTGGAGAAGAAAAAGACAAGAGAGGAAGAAAAAGAGGTAAGAGAAGGATTGATGAAGAAATGTTGTAATTAATCATTTTGTTTATTATTTTAATTATTTGTTGTTTACAAATAAAAGAACGTGAAAAAGAAATACGAATAATGGATTTTTCTCTCACATGAACACAAACCGACTGTGACTCTCCTCATCTTTTTCACCATCTTTGAACTGAAACAATAGTCAATGAGTCCACAAAACTTTCTTCAGCAATCCCTCCAAATCAGTTCAAACAAACCACAATCATTCTTTCTAATTCTCTTTTCTCCATCAGCTGCAATGGAGGCTTAATATTTTCTCCATGGTTGAATAAACTTTTGATATCCTGTGGTAACTCATTGATGGGTAGGTATCATATGAAATAATGTTTAATTGATTTTAGATGAATGAAGGAATCTTCGGATAACTTTGAGGCTTACATTCATGAACACTAATTATTCATGAACATTTGGTTAAAATTGTTGGTGTGTTATTATTGATCATAACGTAACTATTTTTAATATTGGACTAAACATGCACTATGATACAACTTTCAGTTGAGGAAGGAGCAAAGTTTGTAGAGGCTTCAAAGAAAGGGAACTTGATTCCTCTATGTCAGTGTATATTCTCTGATCAACTTACTCCTGTCCTTGCTTACCGAATTTTAGTCAAAGAAGACGATAGAGAGGGTCCAAGTTTTCTTTTTGAGTCTGCAGAACCTAGCTATCATGCTTCAAGTGTTGTGAGTGTGCTTTTGATAATTTTATGATATCAAATTGTTACGTTGAATGTGTTTATTAATATTCTAGATTGGATTGATTGTCTGATTGCAGGGACGCTATAGTGTTGTAGGAGCTAACCCAACTATGGAAGTTGTGGCCAAAGAAAACAAAGTTACAATAATTGATCATGAATTTGGAAACTTAACTGAGACAAATGTTGATGATCCTATAATGGTTCCCAAAAAAATCTCAGAGGACTGGAAACCCTGTCTCATTGATACTCTCCCGGATGCATTCTGTGGTAAGAGCTCTATAATCATAACTCATGTGTATCAATAAGATATTGTCAAATTATGGTTCATTTTTCATATAGACATAGTGCTGATATGAAATGATATGGTTGAATGGTATTTTATTTTATGTTATCATTTATTTACAAATACATGAGCATTGACATATAATGTGGAGTGCTTACAATGACAAGAAGCTTATTGATAACAAAATATCCTAAGATAGAAGAGAACATTAAAAAGACTTGTCGTTTATGCTTTTATATAATCTGCTTTTGAAATCTAGAAGTTTTAGATGATTAAGATTTTGTTAATGGAATCTTGACATGTCTTTAGTTAGGTGACTTATTTACATGTGTGTGTGTGCATGCGCTCCTGTGTTTACTGGCACACAAGCACCTGATATCTTTGAAGCATTTTTTCTATTTATCTAAATATATTTCCATTGTACATTAACTTGTTTCAACTCTACTGCTTGTCTAGGTGGTTGGGCAGGTTATTTCTCCTATGACACAGTTCGTTATGTAGAAAAGAAAAAGCTACCATTCTCAAATGCTCCAAAGGATGATAGGAACCTTGCTGACATACATCTTGGTTTATATGAGAGTGTGATTGTGTTTGACCATGTGGAAAAGGTACCTTTTATCCCTTCACAAATAATGTATCAATATTGCCATCTAGTATGGTATTTCTCACTAGACAGTTTTTTTCTGATGTTGTGTAGCTCAGTATTTCTAATTTGCAGTATAGAGTATCCCTTTATCATTTTGAGAAAAAGTCAGTTCAGATGCTTCATAAACAAAATGTTATATTCTTTTCTTCTTTATTGTTTTTAGTTGGAGTTTTTTCATTGAATAACCAAGGGAAAATCTTATCACTTTTTAGTGTTCACAAACATGACTTTTTACATTTTTGGACATATATTTTAAGAGTAAAAATTGTGAAATGACTCTCCAATTATTTCACTATTATTTAACTGCATTGATATGGATTATATTTAGGACTAATTCATAACTTCAATATTTCTTTGTTATTGGTATTGTACAAAACAGAAAGCATATGTGATTCTTTGGGTAAGGATTGATCGGTACTCCTCAGTTCAGAGTGCTTACAAGGATGGAATGGAACGATTAGAAAAATTGGTGGCCAAATTACAGTATGGCCAACCGTAAGTTATTTGTTGATCACTTTTCCCTCTAATGATGTATTATGATTGAGTCAAAGTTAATTTAAAGTGTGGTTTTCCTAGTCCAAGGTTGGCTCCAGGCTATGTGGATTTACATACTCACCATTTTGGTCCACTATTAAAGAGGTCAAGCATGACAAGAGAAGCATACAAGGAGGCAGTTCGTCAGGCAAAAGAACATATTAAAGCAGGGGATATTTTCCAGATTGTATTAAGTCAGAGATTTGAGCGAAGAACATTTGCTGATCCATTTGAAATTTATAGAGCATTGAGAGTTGTGAACCCAAGTCCATATATGGGCTATTTGCAGGTTTATTTTTGTGTAACATCTGAAATTGCTTCATTCATTAAGGAAGGTTTTGTAGCTCAACTCTTTTCATCATCTGATGATTGTCTATTTGCCAAACAGGCCAGGGGATGTATTTTGGTTGCTTCAAGTCCGGAGATTCTTACGCGTATAAAGAAGGTATGTTTGTGTACATATTATAGATTTTTAAATTAAGTTTTACTTCTTTCTTGGCTACTCGTATGTTTGTCATAAAATCCTAGAAGAAAAACATGTTAGGTTTGTTAAATTGCTCTATTATTTAGTTTAGAACAGATAGTTATTTTGATTTTTTCACAAACAGAATAAGATTGTGAACCGTCCATTGGCTGGGACATCCAGAAGGGGGAAAACACCTGAAGAAGATGCAAGGTTAGAATCATTACTGCTGAAAGATGAAAAGCAGTGTGCAGAGCATGTCATGTTGGTGGATTTGGGACGCAATGATGTTGGAAAGGTTTGTGTTACATGTTCATTTTAATGGATACCGTTATTTCTTTACAAATTATATTCCTTCCCTTGTCCCACTCCAGAAATTCAATTTGATTAATCTGACTGACTAAACAGTTAATGACACAAATTCGAATCAGACCTACTTTTTATTTTCAAAATATTCAGTTACAAATATGAATCATAGGTAATAATTGGAGTTCAGCAATGCTTTCGTAGCTGTAGTTGTTAGTCCTTAACCTGTGTATGTGTTTAGCAAAATTCAATGTTCAACTTGTTATATAGTTGTATTAGTTGCTTGTGTTTCTCTAACAAAGCTTTTTGTATGATCATATGAAGAAAGTAGTTTATTCATACATTTTCAATAGATGGTTTATATTTTGGGTACTTTTTAAGTTGTGATGGTTTTGAAAACAAGACTTTCCTTTTGTAGGTTGCGAAAAGTGGTTCTGTGAAAGTGGAACAACTTATGAATATTGAAAGATACTCCCATGTCATGCACATAAGCTCAACGGTAAGTGTTAGCTGGTATTCAATTTAAGTCAAAACAGTATAGTATTTAATTGCATTGTGTTTGAATAAAAATGTTGGTTATAATTGTAGGTTGCTGGAGAGTTGCAAGAGCATTTGACTAGCTGGGATGCCCTGCGTTCTGCATTGCCAGTTGGAACTGTGAGTGGAGCACCAAAGGTTTGTAAGTTTGAGGTCATTTGCTAGGAACAAAAACAGAACTATGTTAGTGTTAGGAGTGATACACATAATCTAATGCGATGGATGGTGGATGCAGGTGAAGGCGATGGAGTTGATCGACGAGTTAGAGGTGACAAGACGAGGCCCTTACAGCGGAGGATTTGGATACATTTCTTTCTCCGGTGAGATGGATGTTGCTCTTGCTCTAAGGACAATGGTATTTCCGACTGGAACAAGGTATGACACAATGTACTCATACAAAGATCTCAACCAACGCCGTGAGTGGATTGCTTACCTTCAAGCTGGTGCTGGTATAGTTGCTGATAGTGTTCCTGAAGATGAGCACCAAGAGTGTCAAAACAAAGCTGCTGCTCTTGCTCGTGCCATTGATTTGGCTGAGTCCTCATTTGTTCATAAATGAATTAATACTTAGTGTAACTCCTGATTCTATACAAACTTGATAGAGATTCTAGTTTAAACTTGATTTAGATAGGTAACTATATCAGCATCACTGTCTTTCAATCAGCATTCAATCATGTGAATGTGGAGAGAGGTGTATGTTTCTACAAATTCAAATTCCATCAAAGGAATGAACTCAGTTTCTAGTTCAAATATATGAGTATCATTGTTTCTTTAAAACTTTTTTTTTTTTTTTGCATTTTAATGTGGTCAGTCTTGTTTTTTTTTTTTTTAATTATTATCAAGAGTATAACATGCTATTGTTGGCAAGAGTATAACATGTTATTGTTGGTTAGTCTGTTACTTGTTAGTTCTTTTTTCCCTAGGAGGATAATCGTTGGTTTAAAATGCTCCCAATAATTATATATAGAACATTATGGCATGAAACTAAAAAAAAAATTGATTATTTTTTCTTTCTATTAATTTATTGATCTACGTTTTTAGTTTAGGGTTAATCACCTTAAACTATAATAATCACTAATATAACGAGTAGTGCTTTCATATGATAGAAAAATGGTGTCACGTGTAGATTTCTAATACAGTATTGATATGAAAACTGACAAAAATTAAATTGCACATTTATGTCATTCTATTTTCAAATTTTTACCCATTTTAACTATTTTTCAGACACATTTTGTCTTCGGAACTTTTTTTTTTCTTTTGCTTCAACTTTCCCCACATTCCCTATTATGTAAGTAAACATCTTTTCGTTCAAAATAAAAACCAAATACAAAATATTTAAAATAAGGAAGTAAAATATAAAGAGCCATAAAAAGAAAATAATTGAATATGTAGATATAAGTTTATTCAAAGAAATAAAATATGTAGATTTTTTTTATGTATGATTGTTATAGAGAAAAAAAAAGTTTAAGGAGTGTTGTCCTTAAAAGAGGACAAGGCATAGCACATGGCATTGAAAGTTTTAAAACGTGTTTTTCTCTATTGATAAATTGTACTGATTCAACAACAAAACATTTACCAAATTTTTCAAAAGAAAAGTTCAACATGATTATCCTAAAACTTAGGAAATAAAAGATTGTAAGAATTGATTAATTCAATGCATAATTTTATACAATTAGTTAGAATTAGAAACGGTTACAAACAGAATTTTTTCTGCAATTGCAATGTCTCTTGCCTCCCTCACTCTTGCAAATACCTCCCTATCCTTCTTTAGCTGCGTTGTTATTCCTGTGAACCGTCTCTCTCCTGTTACAGTCACTCCCATTTCACTCTCACGCGCTGGTCTCACGTTGAGATGTCAGAATTCTTCTTCCCATAGTAAGTTGTTTTTATGTTTTGGTAATACTGAATGTTTTCTGGTTTGTACGATGAATGAGAAAGTATTCTGTCAATATGCATTTTTGCTTGCTTTTGTCATTGATTTTTTAAAATCTTTTACTAACATATTTTACTTATTGCATTTGAGAAAGGAAAAACTTTCGAAGAGGCTTCAAAAAATGGGAACTTGATTCCTCTACACCAGTGCATATTTTCAGATCAACTTACTCCTGTCCTTGCATACCGTATTTTGCTAAAAGAAGATGACAGAGAGGCTCCAAGCTTTCTGTTTGAGTCTGCAGAACCAAGTTATCATGCTTCTAGTGTGGTGAGTACCTTTCAGTAGTCATATGATTTTTGAATTTGTTAGATGTTTTATTTGGATTATTTTTTTTTTTTCAGGGACGCTATAGTGTTGTTGGAGCTCAACCTTCCATGGAGATTGTGGCAAAAGAAAATAAGGTCACGATTATTGATCATGAGTCTGGAAATTTAACTGAAAAAATTGTTGATGACCCTATCATGATCCCCAAAGAAATATCCGAGAGTTGGAAACCTTATGTCCTTGACGAACTTCCAGATGCATTTTGTGGTAAGGATTATGTTTTAAAAATTGATGATGCCAAATCATAATAGATTTGTATATACTTTTTACCACATAGAAATGATTATTTATTTTTTAATTTCATAACTTATTAAACAATACATTTAATTTATAAATTGAAAATATTATTAATATTATTATTTTATTACAAATAATAAATAAAAAATTAATTTATAAATGTTCATAATTGAAATTATAATATTTGTGTCTATTATATCTTTCAAATCATTTCATAGAGAACTATATTTTCTTATTTTTATTTTAACATCATCAGTTTAGTCATAAACTTGTGAAAGTCATATGTTCATTCTTAATTTATTTATTTTTCAATAAAAATGAGATAACAAAACATTAATGTAATATAGAAATTACTCAAACTAAATATTTATTTCGATAATCATTAAAATAAAATAAATTTTTTTTATTACAGTTACTCAAAATCATTTAATTAATAAAATATATAATTTAATCTTTTGAAATATAATAAAAATATATATGCACTCATAAATCATGAATACATGCTCCATACAAGTTCTGTTCAATCATAGGTATTATAATTATTATTGTGGTTGACGTGCATAAATCATGAATACATGTTTAATCATATGTACTCTAATGATTTTGTTAAAATTTCATACAAGCAACTTTATTTAATACTTTTATAGTAAATTTCATCAAATGTCATACACTATTGAAAAAATAATTTTGTAAGAATATTATAACTTGCTAAAGTTTCTTAAAATAGTGTAAAACTTAATTATAAAGTTTAATTTCTTGTTATTGAAGTGTTTACAATATTTAACATCTGCCAACTTATTTAAAACTTATAATTTATTTAAGTCAATTTATAATTATAAAAAAGAATGGTTAAAACTTATAATTTATTTAAGTCAATTTAATGTCAGAAAAAAACTAATAAATGACTTGTTCTCTTAAACTTTATTCATGTGATGTGATGTCCATGTAAATTCCTCTCACAAAACCAACCTTCATCAAAAGATGCAAAATATAATCTTTTTTTTATCACTATATATATTTAATCTTTTTACTGGATTATTCTTTAAACATGTATTTTCTAATAACTAAGGTCATTAATATTTTAGTCACATTTTTTATACTATAATATCCTGAGTTAATGAAGAGTGTTTTCATAAATATTTTCTCAATTAGTTATATATAATAAAATAAAATAAATAAAATTTCATAATATATTTTGATTCAAAGAACTTATTTTAAACTTTATTTCTTTATCTGTGATGTTAAGATAAATGTAGATTATCCAACTTATCTAAATCACTTTATTAATAATTTGTAAGTGATCAGACCATGGTTATTGTGTTTAGTAAAATAATACAAGTAAAAATTAAGTACTTAGTTAGAAGAAGTTATGATAAAAAATATTTTTAGTTTTTATTTTTACCGTAACTCATTTTCTCGGGTTAGAGCAAATGATAATAAAACATGTACAGTAAAAGAAATAAGGGAGGGAAAATACACACAATAATTTATATTAGTTAGTTTGTCGCAATAGATTACATCTTGTTCTTGACCTATATATCATGTTCAACTAGTTAGATAATTGGTACAAAATACACTCTTGAGTATTTTTTGGACTCATAACCACTCATGGCTAATTCCTTGAGTATTCTCAACTCATTCCTGACTTAATGAGTATTCTTGACTTCTGTCACTTCTAACTTAATAAATATTCTTGAATTCACCCACTATGGCTTAATGGGTATTATTTCAACTCTCAACGGCTGATCCCGTCAAAGAGTATTATTTAAGTAGTCATTCCTAGCTACTCCATTGAGTATTGTTTGCTAAACAATCACTCTTGGCTGACATCTGAAGGTTAGGTGTTTAGATGGTTAACAAATCATTTGGTCTGACCACTGGAAGGATTGCGTCTTAGGAGGAGTATAAATTTTAAATTTTCTCTCCTAGTTTAGGTTATTTGTTTGCTCTTTAAGAAGGGATTGCGTCTTTTAACGTATGTAATGTGTGAGCTCTCTCATAGATTGTTTGATAAACACACTCATAGTGTCTTCCATGGAATTCTTATGGATCTTAAGATATGGTAAAATCTTTACTCTCAACATTGAGATCTCTTTCTGAAACTTTGAGGATTCCTCAACATCTTAGCAACATTTTGGCATGGTATATTCCCCTCTCTCTTGTTCTTTTTCTTGGTAGACTTTATATGAGCATTGAAAGACGATAGCTGTTGAGAGATCATTTATAACCTTTGAGAAGTTTCGGTTTTCTTGCATGTCCTTTCTCCAGGTGATGACCTTCAATGTGATTGTTATATTTAATGTTCTTCCTATTTAGACAATATCCTTGATAGCAATACTCATCTCTAATTGCCACCATACAAAGTAAATAACTGGATTAGAGTTGAAAAACTCTGTGTTAGAAAGTTGATGAAGAAAACTGTCTTATCTTGTATTCCAAAAAATCTCGATATTGGTTTGCATTTTATATTTAGCAGATCTCTTTGAAAAATAGAGTTTCCTAAAACATAAAATAAGCATATGGATATTTATTGAAGTACGAAATTAGTGTAGTCTATGTATGTATCATCTTATTAGCGCGTGTTTCATTTGTTTTTATATACATCTTATCAAACTTAAGAAAAAAATAATTGAATTATTATTTTCATTGATCTATTTTTTATAGATGATGTATGATCAAATTTTATACACTTTAATCAAATGATACTGAACTTTTGCCTTAAAACACTTTTAATCCATACTATACATAAGTGAACTTTTTTTTTTTCACATCCAATCTCTTGAAACATGTTCTATCATCAAATCCAAATTTTTTAAAATTTAAATTATTTTGATCACTGTAAAATCAATGAAATATCTTTAAGAAGCTTAGATAGTTATTTACATACTCCCACATTAATCAAACTTAAATAATTACATTACCCATTTGCATATCAAAGTTTCACTCTTTATCCTAGCCTCAATAACAAAAAATAAATTAACGTTAAATTACAACGAAAATCCATCACACCATCAACATTAATAATAACAAAAAGACTAATACATAAAATATTTGTTAAAAGCTAAGTCAAGATATTATTATTTTTTTCTAGTACCATTTCTTATAATAGTAAAAACAATAGTTTTAAAAATAAGTTAAGATCACGTTTAAATTACTGAGGCAAATCAGATATTTATTTTTGATAACCGTTAAAATAAAATACTATCTATTCTTAACGACCACTTAAAATAATTTAATTAATATATAAAAGATTTAATCTTTTCAAGTGTATCAAATTATACAACACAAACAATTTAGTGAAAACAAAAAACCCGTAAGATTTGTACTATCTGTTTTTTATTTCTTGCGGTTTTAGATGATTAAGATTTTGGTTTTCTAATTATGTTATTCATTGCAAGCTAACTATTCAAGCTACTCTTTTAGGTGGTTGGGCAGGTTATTTCTCGTATGATACAGTTCGTTATGTGGAAAAGAAAAAGCTACCATTTTCAAATGCTCCAGAGGATGATAGGAACCTTGCTGACATACATCTGGGCCTCTACGAGAATGTCATTGTGTTTGACCATGTTGAAAAGGTACATTTTCTTTCTTCCCTTCACAAATGCTGTCTCAATGTTGGAATTTGCAGTATGTCTTCTTATCATTTCAACAAAAACTCAATTCACATGCTTTCACAAAATGTTAGGATTGCATCATATAATTGCATTGATATGGATTATATTTAGGACTCATTCATAACTGATAACAGAAAGCATATTTGATTCACTGGGTGAGGATGGATCGGTACTCCTCGGTTGAGAGTGCTTACGAGGATGGAATGGAACGATTAAAAAAATTAGCTTTCACATTACAAAATGCTCAATGGTAAGCCATTTGTGGATAGTTTCTCTGGTTGATGATGTGCATGTTATGACTGAATAAGATTAATTTAAAATGGGCATCTCCTAGTTCAAGGTTAGCGCCAGGGTTTGTGGATTTAGACACTCACCATTTTGGTCCACCTTTAAAGAAGTCGAGCATGACAACTGAAGCATACAAGGAGGCAGTTCTTCAGGCCAAAGAACATATTAAAGCAGGGGATATTTTTCAGATTGTGTTAAGTCAGAGATTTGAACGAAGGACATTTGCTGATCCCTTTGATATTTATAGAGCCTTGAGAGTTGTGAACCCAAGTCCATATATGGCCTATTTGCAGGTTTATTTCTGTGCATCCATCATTCAAAGAAAGTTTTTGTCTTTTGCTTTTTCATCTTCTGATTATTATGTATAATACTATACAGGCCAGGGGGTGTATTCTAGTTGCTTCAAGTCCAGAGATTCTTACTCGTATAAAGAAGGTAGGATTATGTACATCTATTAGATCTATAAATACAATTGCACTTCTTACTTGGTCACTGCTATCTAGTCATAAATTAAAGAAAATTGTACTAGGTTTGCTAAATTACTCTGATATGTTTTAAAACAAACTAGGGTATTAAGAATTTTTTTTCATGAACAGAATAAGATTGTGAATCGTCCTTTGGCTGGGACAACTAGAAGGGGGAATACACCTGAAGAAGATGCAAGGTTAGAAGAAATGCTGCTGAAAGACGAAAAGCAATGTGCAGAGCATGTAATGTTGGTTGATTTGGGACGCAATGATGTTGGAAAGGTCCATTCTACATATTCATTTTAGTATATTCGTAGTTGTATGTTTTTTATCTGAACTTGTGTAGGTGTTCGGCAAAAGCCACTTTGTGTTAATGTGTATCTTTAAATAAAGTAGTCTATTTTGTGGATATTGATCACAGAAGTTATTGTTGTGTATTTGCAGTAATAAGTAATCTTCATTTCTTTGTAAGAAACTAATATGTTGTTAATAGGTGATTTTGTTACTTATCATGAAGCAGAAAAATTTGTTTGTGTGATCATATGAAGAAAGTAATTTATTCAGACATTCTGAAAAGATGGTTTATTCGGTACTTTAAGTTGTGGTGGTTCTTAAAACAAAAGTGATTTTTTGCAGGTTGCAAAAAGTGGTTCTGTGAAAGTGGAACAACTTATGAATATCGAACGATATTCCCATGTCATGCACATAAGCTCAACGGTAAGTGTTTGTTGGTATTGAACTATGTCAGTTTTTGAATTGCATCTGTGTATTTCAATAGAAATGTTGATTATTTTTTTGTAGGTAACGGGAGAGTTACAAGAGCATTTGAGTAGCTGGGATGTGCTGCGTTCTGCATTGCCCGTTGGAACTGTGAGTGGAGCACCAAAGGTTTGTACTTTTGAGGTTATTTGGGTTGTGATGGGAACATAGTTGTGGTTGGTGTGAGGAGTGATTACACATTATCTAATGTGGTGGATGGTGGATGCAGGTGAAGGCGATGGAGTTGATTGATAAGCTGGAAGTGACAAGAAGAGGGCCTTACAGTGGAGGATTTGGATACATATCTTTCTTTGGTGAGATGGACATTGCCCTTGCTCTAAGGACAATGGTATTTCCAACAGGAACAAGGTATGACACATTGTACTCATACAAAGACCACCACCAACGTCATGAGTGGATTGCTTATCTTCAATCTGGCGCTGGTATAGTTGCTGATAGTGTTCCTGCTGATGAGCACCAAGAGTGTCAGAACAAAGCTGCTGCTCTTGCTCGTGCTATTGACTTGGCTGAGTTAGCTTTTGATTGATCATTGAATTCAAATATCTCATCAATAATATAGTCAGAAGCAAATGCATATGGTGAAGTTCCTGATTTTAAGCCTCAGTGAACCTCCAAATTTAAACTTCATTCAGATATCCATGTTTTCTTTAAATTCAAATTTCATTTGTGGAATGAAATTAGTTTCTTGTTTGAATCTTACACGTCACACTCTTGCAAACTAACATTCAATCATTATAACATCATGGTTATTTTTTTAAATTTTCACTTGTTTGTTTGAATTTTATGTCATGTACCTGAAGTTTTGTTTTCTGCAAAATAGAATTCAAGCACTTGCAATTTAAGTTGTTGAATACATAATTATCTAGACAACAGTTCATGCAATAAAGCTAAAATAGTGATTGCTCTATTCTGTAGCTCAGGGTCCGGATGACAACAAATACTCCCTATTAATTAATGATTTAAGTATTTATTAAATCATTTTTATATTTAATACAAAAAAATTGGTAAAAAATATATATTGTTTTACGTTAAAGTTGCATGTTCTTTATATTTTTGGTTTTAAAACCAGAGACGTATGTTATATATGATTTATTCTTTTTAAAATATTTTATCTAAAATATATTTTCTTCTTAAAATATAATCATTTTTTTCCCTCAACGAACTTTTGTTCAGTTTTTTTTTCTTGTCTCTAAAAGTAACTTGACTGGTCTCTAAGTTTCTTTTCGTCCTTGCGTTATGTTTAATTTTCTTTTTAATTTAGTTCTTAATATTCAGTTTGTTTTGATAAATATTTTAAATAGTATTTGCAACAAGTATCACCATAATTTTGTAGACACACTCAACTGATTTGACCCCTTTCCCTGACTTATTTTTATTTTAATGAGTATAAGTTGTTTAATGAACAAGCCTCAATAGTTTTATATATTTGACTCTCAATTTCACCAAAGTTTAACTTTTAAACGCACTTATTTCACAAATTCTCTTATTTTTCTTCCATTACCTGCTTAGACTTATAAAGCTGTCAATTTTTTTTTTTTAAAAAAAAGAAAAGAAAATGAAGCCTAATGCGAATTTGTGAAGCATTTACATCGAAATGACATATGATATGAATATCTGGCTTACAGTTTCCAGATGCTAAGCTCAATTTTCATAAATGGAGGATAAACCTCAGCTTGTTTCAAAAAATGAGCACTACCGCTACAACAGATAACCCGTCATCTACTTAAAATCAGAGTAACTCCCATTACATGAGGTTAATCGCTTCCAAGAAGCTTTACATTAGTACAAGAGTGGTTAGCAGAGCTCCAATGCAAATCCGCTATGGTTGAAACCAGGATGAACACTGGCACTATTTAAATACGCAGAATTTCCCTAAGTGTGACTTACCTTCCCCGAACACTGGCAGGGGATTGACCACATCTCTCACTGCCGATATCATCATCTACTTCACTGCTATCTAAACAAATTCCATTCTGGTTTACGCTCAGTTCAGAACTAGCATTACTGCTTGTGGCATGTGGAGAGCCTGAAACACTGATTGTTCGGCCATGATGAGATCCAGACCTCACGCTATACAAAGAAGATGCCGGAATATTTGTCATCAGTGGCCGTAAATTGCCGGGGATGGTTCTCCTTATATCCTATTCAAAAGATAAAACAATTAAAATCATGACGTCCCGTGAAGGTAATCAGAAATTATGAAAAATTCAATCAGAATATTGAATTACAGCACGCATCAAAAACAGGTAATCAGCTAGCAATTATGAGAAGAGTGGTGATTTATATGCAGGTATGGCATAAATAGGATGCAGAGAAGATGTTCACCATATGCCTGATCGCCATATCCAATGACTTCTTTGAAAGTGTTCTTCCAAAACCTGAGCTATCTGGAGATGAGGTTGACTTGCCGGACAGATTACTACGGGGAGAGTTTTTGTCTTCAATCATTGGTGGTGCTAGTTTTCGCATATTTATTACCCTCTCGACCATCTTGTTGCCCATTACAACAGGACTAACATTGTCATTTACTTTGGAGCGCCCCCGACTAACCGCTGGCATAGAGTTTCCACTGATATGAACAACACCATTGGAAGCCCTTCCTCTTGAAGGAGAGCATGACTGTCGCCTGGGTCTTCCACTAGAAGGAGGCTCAACAGATGAAGACCGAGAAGTAGGTGCTCCAGGCCTGCCCCTAGTTGCTGACAGAGGCCTATCAGGCAATGTTGTTCTCAAATTAGGTGGGGCATCAAGTGAAAAACCTGGCATGTCAGACGGCTTCCATGGTCTTGATCTCATTGTTGGTGAACTGCCACGTGATGGTACTGCTGGCTGCCTCGAGTTCACAGGAGCTGGCTTTCTTGTTGTCACAGGAGTTGGCTGCCTTGATGTTACAGTAGCTGGCTTGGGGCTTAAAGAAGCTTTAGCTGAAGAAGCAGATATACTGGGTTCACTTGATGGTAAAGAGGGTCGCCGGGTTGGGGTAGATGCTCTTGATGTGGACCTGGAAGGAGGTAAAGTAGGTCTGCTAGTTGGCGTAGAAGATCTTGCAGCAGATCTGGACAAGGGCGTAGAGGATCTTGAAGGAATTGTGGATTTGGCGGCAGGGACTGGAGTCTTAGCGGCAGAACTCAAAGGCTTTGTAGTAGAAACTGCAGGCTTGATTGTGGAAATTGTGTTCTTGGATGTAGCTGCCATGGACCTACTTGAAGGTAAGGTGGACCGTGTAGGTGTCGAAGGTCTTGATGATTTTGAAGATGCAGTTAGTGCAGGGCGCCCAGTAGGAGTTGCAGGTCGTGACCCTGGACCCCCTGATGATGAAGGCCTCCTGGTTCCTCCACTTGAAGAGCTCAACCCAGGAGAGGAAACAGGTTGTTTAGATACAAAATTAGTCCTCACAGCAGGCTCTGATTGATGATTTGCTAGCTATAACCAAAAGGAAACAATAAAAAAAATATTGAAATCCTGACACTAAGAACAGCCAAGCCAATTCTCACTTATGAGAGATCAGTGACAACATGGATCAATCAAAGAACATCATCATTATCACCATATTAAGTTTAAAAAAATAATGGACAATTTACCTGAATCTAAAAGTCTTGATACATATTCAATGCAATGTGATACTTAAATCTCAACCAAAGTATGTTATGGAAAATATGTAAAAAATGCAATATGATGAGATGCTATTTTCATGTAGGTCAAGATGTCATTGTTATAAGAGACAGTAAATAATAACAAATAATATCTAGTTAGTCACCAGTAATCTAAAATATATAACTAACAAAATATATTGATTACATCTTAAACTTGTCAACTACTTTTGCTGATAGTCCAGACCACATCGTGTATACAGCATAATAATAATGATAAAATCTCTAAGACCAAAGATGGAAAAGTACCACTGCGTTAGTCATTTCGAACCAGACACAAAAGATGTACATCCACTATAAATAAAATAGCTCACATAATCTGAAAGCTCCACTGAAAATGCTTACCCTGGATTTTAATGCTACAGGACGTGCGGTTGGAGTACCAAGCTGACTCATAACAGTCTTTCGACTTTCCATTTCCAAAGAAGGAAAAAGAGGAGTACCAGGAGGAGTGAGAAGCCTGAAACACATTAAACATACTAAGCACCAATATGAATAACACTATCTGTTCTAATATATAAAAAAAAAAAACTTTTATCTTCGCACAAATTAAGGAAATCAGTTAATGCATTAAATTTTACTATTCTCTTAATATTCTTTCTACAATGGTGGTATCCTACAACAAAAAAATACATATTATGATAGTATAACCAAAAGTCAAACATTAATTAAAGTTAAGGTATTCTAGGAAAAGTATCATTAAATGAAATACTAGTTAAAATTTACTTATATTTGAGAAAGAAGAAAGATGTAATTTTTTTTTCTTATAAATGAGAACATAGTTAGTAATAATTTATTTGGCTTTACTTTGCATTTAGAGTCAATTAGAACAAAGCCTTCAATAAGGGTACTTAATAGACAGGGGAAAATTAAAGAGGTAAAATGAATCAAACTTCTTCCATATATTAAAGCCAACTTTTGCACGGAAAAATTAGATGAGGGAGCTTATAAAAATTTTAGAGGTCTTGAGGATTTTGTTTATGCATTGAAGCAAACCATACTTTGTTTTCTTACATTTTCTTTTTGCCTTATACTGAGAGCATAGGTGAACAAGCTCAGCCCCATGGTACCAAATTTGTTCAGAGAAATTTCTATCACCAGATGTTGGATCAAATTGCAAGGTGTGCGAATTGATTCCCACACTGGAAGTACGGTTCACCTAAGCTAAGGTTCTTATCAATAGATAACCATATCTCTCAGATGCAACCGAGCAGCATGAGTGATGATGATACCGGCATTTCACAGTTTGTCTTGGATTCTAGTGTGGGGCAAGGTCTGGACCTCTCCAACTACAAAAGCTAGCTCTCATTGTGTGGTTCTCCCAAAGTTCTTATCAAATACTAGCAACGGTATTGTTTAAATTAAAAAAGGAAAACCACAGAGAGTTAAGAACCATAACAAGGGAAAAAGAATGTGCTATTTCATATGATACAAAATATGGTACGAAAAAATATGTACTATCAATCTACCATCAGCTGCTTGAAGAAACGAAAAGAAAAAGGAAAAAGGAAAGACTTTTCCATAGGGAAATGATCTAAAAACACAATCAGTGAGGAGTTCTAAAGCAAGTCACGAACTCAAGAAACCACAAGCCTCTCCTCTCATGCATGAGCTAGTGTGATTTGGGGGTAATGCCTACCACAAGCCTCTCCTCCTATGTATGAGCTAGTGTGATTTGGGGGTAATGCCTATTAATGGTGCCCTCTAGAAACCACCATATTGGGATATCATATAGTTATTTATGCAACAAAAACTCCATTATTGCACTAATAAACACTTGTAGAATCCAAATGCTAATAGGAAGGTACCACGTACCAGTCATAGTCATTCTTATCATTCTCCGAATTGAGAAAATCATCAACACCAGTTTTCCTCACAGGAGCCGGCGTACACGACGAAATGTTAAATATGGGATTCGCGCTGACATTCGACCCTGCAACAATGAAACATGCAACATAACAAACAGAAATCCAAACAAGACAATCACTTTCTAGTTATTCATCCAGGTAAACGAACAGACATAAGTTCACATGTTTGTCGTCCCAGTGCACTAAAACACTGCAAATAAGTAATTCCTTAAAAATCTCAAAACCAAAAACACATAGAGAAACTTATGAGCACAAATCTATACCGAGAGGTGCATCGAACTCCTCGGAGCCGTTAAGCAGAAGATCACTCCGCTCCTTCTCGCGCTTCTTCATCTCCAGAAACAATGCGAGCTCCTCCTCCTTGTCCTTCATCACTGAAGCCCTCAACCTCCCAAATTGCTGCTCCCTCCGCTTCAACGCGGAGTGCATTTGCGACTCCTGAGCCCTGAAACTCCGATTCATCCCCAAAATCCAAACGACAGGAACCCTAAATTAACAACGGAAAAACCTAACCGAGTTTCTCGCTCACCCCAGACACGAACACAGATAACCAGTAACCGTGGTTTCCTACACAGAGAACTCTACAAAAACCATAGAGAAAGAAACCGCTGAATCTCTCGCCAAGTTCAAATCTCAGCGTGAAAAACAAAACGCTCCCAGCTGGAACTAAACGACATTGTCATAAAGAGATAAAAAAATACGAACCGTCTTCTAGAAAACGCCAACGTCGCGTGGGAGTGGTGGGAGCAAGACGCGCGTGGGTGAGAGGGATCGGAAAACAAACGGGAAGGTTGAGTTTGCGGTGGAGAGAGACAGTGGCAGTGAGTGGTAATATAAGTAACTGTCTACATGCAGAACTGGGAATTTATTGTGGATAGGACACAGTTTAGATATTTGCTTCCTATTGGTTTGATGCCACGTTTCATGGTTTGGTGGATAATCACCAAAATGCCCCTCCTCTTGGCACTTCTATTTTTGAATTTTAGCAACAGTGACTTTGCTCACAAGCCATGCACTGTCCCCAATTTGAATATTTTAATGAGCTTCATATTTATTGCTTAAATTAATCATATCAAAAAAAAAATATTATTGTTATTTAATTTTGAAATGGAAAATGTGACCTGAAATTGGTGTTGCATCATTCCTTTGTTACTCCTAAGTATAGTCTACTTTTGGTATAGTCCAGTTATGTTACAATATGGCTCCAAACACTATAATTAAAATATTCAATTTTTCAAATTTTTCTGCATTAATACATTTTTCAGATTTCTTGGTTAAAACAATTTTTTTCTTTTAGTTAACATGGTAACAGAGATTGTGGTTTTAAATCGGGAAGAGAGAAAAGCGATGTCTGATCAAAATTATCAATTAAATAATTTTTTTTATTTATAAAATATGATCTACCATATTTCAAAGTTATGTAATAATTTTTCACTATTGGAGTGACACTGACAAAAACTGTTATTATTTTTTTATTTAAAAAAAGAGCACCAGTACAAAAGAAAACTCTACCAGTACAAATTAATTAATTAAATTATAAACATAAATGATAAATGTCACATGAAATTGCCTTCACCTTTGTTCATGATAGTGAGATATTGGAAGAGAATTTAATGTTAGATTCAGGTCATTCCATTAAAAAATATACTTTAAGTTAATTTTATTTTTTATTTTTTTGTTTAGTGCTCTTGTAACACCCCACAAAATTAAAGCTTCTACTATGACAGCTAAAGTATTATCATCATGTGTATCTCACAGTATCCCATAGTTAACATATATCAAAATTACATAATAAAGCTAAACTGAAATTTCAAAATATATTTACAATATCATATATAAGTTTTTTCAAAATAATGCACTATTCCTAACAGCATCCTTCAACCTAGATGATCTCCCAAAGATCCATCTGCAGCACCATCTGCTCCCGTGTCAAGACACGATCATCACAGATAGAAAATCAAACACAATACAACCAAAGAAAAGGGTAAGC
>Ga0209489_102902_pt1 | contig 34212 bp, 20 predicted proteins | sample SiratrowhiteBW_FD_187527 | JGI IMG/M metagenome (GOLD analysis project Ga0209489, IMG submission 187527) | Root nodule microbial communities of legume samples collected from California, USA - Siratro white BW (SPAdes) (version 2) | ecosystem: Host-associated > Plants > Roots > Nodule | place...
TTTTTTTTTTTTTGTTTTTTTGGTTTTTTTTTTATTTTTTTTTTTTTTTTTTTTTTTTTTTTTTTTTTTTTTGAAGGATTTTTTTTTTTTTTTTTTTTTTCATTTTATTTCTGTTCATTTTGACAACCACATATTGTGTCATCAACGGGTTAGATTTGCTGGAAATTTGTTTTTCTTAATTTTTTTTGGAAAATTTTTTGCTATCTTGGGGTAATTATGTGGCATTCTGGGATCATTTTTGTTTTACTTTTTAGAACATTTTCAGGATAGGTGAAAAACCCTAATTTCTTGTCATGCATGCATGTCTTTGATTTGTGGGTGTTTGTGTTAATGGATTATAATTAACTTCTGGATGCTGGGTTGTTTAAGAGTATGTATCAATCTGTTTATGTGTGTGTTTTTTTGAGTGAAATTAATAATTAACTTAACATGTGTTATGGAATGATGATTAACCTCAACAAAAAGTAATGCATTTTTACTTTTTTGGGAAATGCACTTCAATGACATTATGATTTTCAAATGAATGATTGTAAATTGTGACCTTGACAGACATTGTGGTGGAAAGCTTATACAGAAGCAGCAAATGTGGCTACAGTTGTGGTTTTGTAGGAAACCTTGATGTTTTTGCAGCAGCAACTGTGGCTGTAGACCTTTGATTAAAACCTTGCTGAAGTGCATGCCTAGCATGGGTTGCATACCCGTTTTTTAGTTCACGAGATTGTTTGAACATTTACTCTGTTTATTAGTTCTATCCTAGCTTATGTTTGAAAAACTTGTTAATGTGGCAGTACTATGATAGTAGTCATCAACTAATCTTTTGTAGTTTTCACACCACTTGCTTTTTTGTATGGTTCTGGTGATTTTAAGTATAATGCTATCCCATGCCTTACCTTATACCCGTCACTTTGTATATTCAGGCTATGGATTCATTTGAGCCAGATGGAAATGGGAAGGAGTCACTTCCACCACCACCACCTGTTGTTCCCTCTGATGTTGTACCTCTGAAAGCTGAAGAAGTACCCTCTCATGTTGAACCTGTTAAGAAAAAGGTGTCCCGACTTCCAATTGCCAGACGTGGTCTGGGATCGAGAGGAATGAAAATACAATTACTAACCAATCACTTCAAAGTTAATGTCACTAAAAACGATGGACATTTCTTCCATTATAGCGTATGTTCTTTTGGTTTTTTATTCTATATGTGTTTGTCTGATTTTATTTTGTTGCTTGAACTCCAGTTCTTATAGTATTGCATAATATATGCAAACAGGTGGCTTTTACTTATGAAGATGGACGTCCTGTAGAAGGTAAGGGTGTAGGGAGAAAGATAATGGATAGGGTGCAGGAAACCTACCATTCTGACTTAAATGGTAAGGACTTTGCATATGATGGGGAGAAAAGTTTGTTTACTATTGGCTCTCTTCCTCAGAACAAGCTTGAATTTGAAGTTGTTCTGGAGGATGTCACCTCTAACAGGTAGAAAGAATTAGACATGTAGTTGTTGTTTTGGCCCTCCAAATTTGTTTTCCTATTATTGTGTCAACAGGATATTTTTTTAATTTGAGTTTTATTTTTTAGGAACAATGGCAATTGCAGCCCTGATGGTAATGGGGACAATGAGAGTGACAGAAAGAGGATTCGACGTCCTTACCGTGCAAAGTCATACAAAGTAGAGATAAGCTACGCAGCAAAAATTCCAATGCAGGCCATCACCAATGCCTTACGTGGGCAAGAGACAGAGAATTTTCAAGAAGCCATTAGAGTTCTTGACATAATTTTGAGGCAGCATGCTGCTAAGCAGTAAGTAAATAGTGCTTTCTTTTTGTGTATAAGTAGCTGTGCATTTTTTTTTTTTCAATGATTGTTACATTATTTTACCTGGATAATATAACTGCACATTCTTTATTGCAGAGGCTGCTTGCTTGTACGTCAATCTTTTTTCCACAATGATCCAAGCAATTTTGCTGATGTAGGAGGTGGTGTTCTTGGCTGTAGAGGATTCCATTCAAGTTTTAGAACTACACAGGGTGGCCTGTCTCTCAACATAGGTTAAAAATCTGTTGCCTGTATGCTATCTTCTCAAGTCTATATGTTTGGTCTAATTCTTGCAATTTCTAATTTGCTTAGATGTTTCAACTACCATGATAATTTCTCCCGGACCTGTAGTGGATTTCCTAATTTCCAATCAAAATGTTAGAGATCCTTTTCAACTTGACTGGGCTAAGGTGAACAAGTTCTCTGAAAACATTTTCATTATCCTTCCTTGATCTTTAAGGCTTAATCTGATCTTTTTATTTTGTTTCCTAACAGGCAAAAAGGACCTTAAAGAATCTGAGGATTAAAACCAAGCCATCCAATCAAGAATTCAAAATTAATGGGCTCAGTGAACTCCCATGCAGAGAGCAGACGTACGTGTTTTGAAATTTTCTTAAATTCATTTGGCTGTTGATGTCGAATTATTAATACCTTGTGTATTGTGCTGCATTGTCATTGTACTGTTGTTCATTTGGTATTGTGTTGAGGTTTTTCAAGATGGTGTGTATTTTGCAGTTTTACTTTGAAGGGTAAAGGTGGAGGAGATGGTGGAGATGGTACTGAGGAAATCACTGTTTATGATTATTTTGTTAATGTTCGAAAGATAGACTTGCGATACTCTGCTGATTTTCCATGTATTAATGTCGGCAAGCCTAAAAGGCCTACTTATTTTCCCATTGAGGTATACTAAGGGTTTTCTTTTTTGTTTTCCATACTGCTTTTGTTAGTATTAATATGGGTACAGATTGATCTTAATTTCATTTTTTTGTTATTATCAATGACTTTTTTTTCTCTCTTGGTTAGCTATGTGAATTGGTATCATTGCAACGATATACAAAAGCTTTGTCCTCCCTTCAAAGGGCTTCATTAGTGGAGAAGTCCAGGCAGAAGCCTCAAGATAGGATGAAAATTTTGTCTGATGTGAGTTGTTTTGCTAAATTGAGTGATACAACATGAATCCATATGTCTAGAATAAGGAATCTTACTATCATTTCTGCTGAAGGCACTTAGATGCAGCAACTATGGGTCTGAACCTTTGCTCCGTAATTGTGGAATTTCTATAAGCACGGGTTTCACTGAAGTGGAGGGTCGGGTTTTACCTGCACCAAGGGTATATATATTATCTTTTTGTTAAGTTTATGTTGCATTAAAACATATTAAGTAAATGATATTTTCTTTATGGTTTATATGGTTATTGGAATGACCCTGTTCCTCTTAATATTATTGGCGCCATGTCAAGAGATAGCTTTACATCTTTTCCTTGTAGCAAATGCCATTGTAAACTTCTATTTTCCCTTTTTAAGTAAACAAGATAGAAATGGCCCTTCTTATATGGTTTTACATGCTTTACCTCAATAAAATCCCATTTACTTTAAACGAACAAAAGTTTCTTCTGAGGTTAAAATATAATAGAAACTGGGTCAGAATTGGGATTCTCCCCAGAACAATCTGAATTTTCTCTTAAATCCAAAGATAAAATCTCATCGTCCATTCCTTTTTTTTATTTATTGGAAGAATACCTTGTTTCTCTAATCTTGTCTCCCCATTTAATCCCGGTTGACTAATTGATATCTTGTAACTAACTAACTATCAATGTGTAGGTAAAATGTAATTAACCAAGGATGGGTATCTATAAAATGATTGCCTAATTTAAGAGATGGCTTTGCTCTCTTGGTTACTAAGGATGTAGTTATGCCTTGCTGTTGATGGTCATAATTTTAAGCCATTAAAGTTTATGCTTGCCTTATCCCATTAGCCAATTCCATGCTATTTTCTATGATTACCTTTAAGGAATTCCTGAACTATTTATTTTTGAATTTTTTTAAGTCAGTTGATGTTCTGGTGAAATATTGAGATATAGGCTTCCTATACTAACAAACAGTTAAGATTTTCTTTTTTTTAATTCTCCAGATTTCTTGACTTTTTGCTGTTCATTTGATGTTATGTAGTCAAATTTGATGTGTTTTAATATAAAACTCTATATCAGCTTGTGGTTAACGAGTCTTAGTACATGCCTGAGAATATATTTTTTCCCAGAAATAATCCGTTTATTTTTTCGGAGGTTCACAATGTTGGGAAAATTAAGCAATTATTTATTCTAAAAGCGGAAGAAGCAAACTCATATTTTACTTAATTGTGAACAGTTAATTATTAATTTCCTTATTGCCAATCCATAAGTGTCAATAATATTGTGTTATGGTTTGAAAATAATTATTGAATCTTCTTCGATAGTTGAAGTTTGGCAATGGCGAGGACATCAATCCAAGGAATGGGAGATGGAATGTTAGCAACAAGGTATTTAGTTTAGTTCTATTCATATTCCTGTGTAGTTTTAACATTTTCTACCTGATAACAATGTTGTCTCAGATTCTAATAACTTGAATGCTTCAGAGATTTGTGGAGCCATCTAAGATAGAAAGATGGGCTGTTGCTAACTTTTCAGCACGCTGTGATGTACGAGGACTTGTGCGTGATCTGATTAGAATTGGAGATATGAAAGGAATTGTAAGTTCTTTAACATTATATTTAGTGAAGTGTGAAAGGGTTACTGGCTGAGATTTAACGCTTTGTCTTTTGTAGTTGATAGAGCAGCCGTTTGATGTGTTTGATGAGAATCCTCAGTTTAGGCGTGCCCCACCCATGATTAGAGTGGAGAAGATGTTTGAAACCATCCAGTCTAAACTTCCTGGCGCTCCTCAGTTCCTTCTCTGTTTGCTTCCTGATCGGAAAAGTTGTGATATTTATGGTTAGTGATTTTAGTATTAATAGTATATTTACTCCCAAACAATTGTCTTGTTCCATAGATGAAAAATTTATTTTTGACATCGAAGGTCCATGGAAAAAGAAGAATCTTGCTGATTTTGGAATCATTAATCAGTGTATGTGTCCTTCAAGGGTCAATGATCAGTACCTTACCAATGTTATGTTGAAGATCAATGCCAAGGTACATATAGTCCGTGGTTGTATTTTTGGTAATATTGTACAGCATGTTCATATAGGCAAATGCATGAAGTGTGATGATGGACACTGAGCATTCCCGCATACTAAGATATCACCTGGTTGTGATAATTTATTTTTATTGCAGGCCGATCAAACCTCTTGTCTGTAGTTTATATTTTCACTCCAAATAAACTAATACATTAATGCCTTTCCCCATTTGTTTTCATGATTCTTGGTATAATTGTTTTTTATTGCATAGTTGATGATTCATTGAAGGAAATTTTTCCCATTGAATTTGTTTATTGTTATGCAGCTTGGTGGATTGAATTCATTATTAGGTGTTGAGCATTCTCCTTCTCTTCCCATTGTTTCCAAAGCTCCCACCCTCATTCTTGGCATGGATGTGTCACATGGCTCTCCTGGGCAGACTGATATTCCTTCTATTGCTGCGGTAAATGATAGTTGGTCTTTAGCGTTTGTTTCAAAATCCATGACTGTGTTAAACCTAAATTTTGGATGAAGGTATACTAGCTTATAGTGTTAGCCTGCATGGCTAACGTATAAATATGCACATGCAGGTGGTCAGCTCTAGACAGTGGCCTCTGATATCTAAGTATAGGGCTTGTGTTCGTACCCAATCTGCAAAGGTTGAAATGATAGATAATTTGTTCAAGCAAGTGTCTGAAAAGGAAGATGAAGGCATTATGAGGTTAAATAATTCATAATTTGTGGTTTAACATATGTATTTATATTTTTTGTAGTACCTGATGCTTGAATATAAAATTGTGCTGCTTTTTGAATATTTGTTTTCGTTTTGTCTTCTAAGAGCAAAAGTTCAGAACATTATTTGTAGTTGTATTAATTTTTACTGGCTATTTCTTCCTGATGGTCAGTTTATACTGTCTAGATTGATGGGTTTCAATTTTTGCAGGGAACTTCTGCTTGATTTCTATTCAACTTCTGGAAGGAGAAAACCTGAAAATATTATCATATTCAGGTATTTTTTTTTTTTCAAAAATGCAGCTTCTGTTAATTGTACTCTGTTATATATTTTTTTTCTTTGTGGTTGCAACTGTTAAATACTCAAGTTTTGTGCAAGTCATGTTATCACCTAGTGTGACCAGGCTTTCTTGTTGTATAAACCATGTTTGCTTTTTGAAGTGATTCAATTATTTGCTATCTCAAATAATATTTTGTGTTATCAGCCGTTTATTAATTTTGTCTGGATTGAAGTATTAAGTTGATGCGTTTTGATACATTGATTAAATGTTAATATGTTTTACATTTCTGATTAAACTGAACAGTGTTTGTTCTCCTTTCTCTCTAATATAGGGATGGAGTTAGTGAGTCACAGTTCAATCAAGTTTTGAATATTGAACTTGATCGTATCATTGAGGTACTGATGCTGGTCAATCGTGCGTTTTAAATACTGATTATTTCAGTCACAGAACTGATCTTTAAAATTTTAGGCTTGCAAATTTCTTGATGAAAATTGGGAGCCAAAATTTATGGTAATTGTTGCTCAGAAGAATCACCACACCAGATTTTTCCAGCCTGGCTCTCCTGACAATGTCCCTCCTGGCAAGTGTTCTGGTTCTTTGCAGTAAAGTTTTTTAGATGGAAACCATCTGTTCCCTTATTTATCAACCTGTTCTTTTGTAGGAACTGTTATCGACAATAAAATTTGTCATCCCAGAAATTATGATTTCTACCTTTGTGCACATGCTGGAATGATAGTGAGTATCATTTCTTTTTAATATATATATGTGTGTAGGTGTATGTATGTGCTGTGTGTATTATTTCAATGATTTTGAAGTCGCATGATTGTGGCTTGGTTTGTGTAGCTACCTGATATGTTCCTCTAATTGACCTCTGTTTGGAATGGGCAAGCCTTTTCAATTAGACCCCAGAGCAGTATTTAGAAGCTTTGATGAAAAGTTGGTTGTCTGAAAGTAAATGTAGGATAGTAAGTGTTGTATGTGCTGTTTTTAAGGTGTTGGGATATCAAATTCTTCCAACCTCAAGCTTCGTTTGCCATGTGATCTTGATGTGAGTGGCACGTGGATTAATTTCTCGATCTACATTGTTTCAGGATTCTGCTAGACACAGTCATACATTTTTAGTTGAACTCAATTTTTCTATTAATGTTGAATTGGAAGTTTTTAATGGCCGTTCCTCCCCTGAAGAATTGACTTCTAGTTTTATATTTGATTTTTTGATAAAATCAAGTAATGTGTGTAGACTGTTGGCAAGTCCATTGTCTGATCTTAAGGTAGGAAGCACAAATGGTATTAAAGGCCCATGTCTTGTTGAGTGTTGGAAAAGTTGCCATAACCGTTTGACATATTAGTGCGAATTTGTTTATAAGGTTAATTTCAACTGATATGGAATGCTGTCCTGTCTTTTCTGATTCGGCGTTCTTTCCATGTGTATTGTAACAATCAATTCAATTAGTGTAAGAACTTGTATTAACATTTCCCCATCTAAATTGTGTTCAGGGAACTAGCAGGCCTACCCATTACCATGTGCTGCTAGATGAGATTGGTTTCTCTCCGGATCAGCTGCAGGAACTTGTCCATTCATTATCATACGTGTAAGTGGAAAATTTGGACTTATTTTATTGCATTGGATTTATTTTACAGTTTGAGTTGAAATCAATCTAGCCAACATAAATTGATTTTGAATGACAGGTATCAGAGGAGCACTACTGCCATTTCTGTCGGTAATGACTTTTTGTATTATTTATAATTTGTTTTATTTATTTATTAATTTATTGAAGCTTTGCTATAAATTATCTTCCTCACTGCAGTTGCCCCAATTTGCTATGCACACTTGGCTGCAACCCAGCTGGGGCATTTCATGAAGTTTGAGGAAAAATCTGAGACAACATCGAGCCATGGTGGGGTGAGTGGTGCTGGTGCTATTCCTGTCCCTCAGATGCCTCCTTTGCAGGAGAATGTGCGCAACACAATGTTCTTTTGTTGAGTGAGGCCTTGAGCTGCCTTGCCCGTTTTGGTGAAAAAGCTGTAAATGAGTTATGTTACTATCTGTGCTTCATGTGGACGGTTTAAGTTATCTGTGCTTTCTACATATAATCCTTTTGCAGGACAATGTGCGAAACACAATTTTCTTTTGTTGAAAGAGGCCTTAAGATGCCTTGCCTCTTTTGTTAAAAATGCTGTACATAAGTTATGTGACACAATCTAGAGTACTCTTCTCTACGTTGGGGGGTTTGCTTTCTCTTGGACAAGCCTTCTTCGTTTGTTTTATGGCCTTATCTATTTTGCAGTACTAAGACTATCTTTTTTATTGCATTTCTTTTTATTGATTTTGTTGGGCTAAGTATTTATGGTGACTTTTCAATGGTGGGTTCGGTTTATGGTGTTGATGGTGGATCCTACCCTTATTAACTGTAATTGAGAGTCAAATCTTAGGTTTTGTTTCATTGTGTTGATTGGAATTTTATCAATTTACTAAAAGAATTTGGGCCATACCAAGTGTTTTCGGCTTTCCCTAATCAATGCTTATAACATTAGAGGATGTGTTTGTAGAGGGAAGATTGAGACAATAAAATGTATTCGTTGAATATTTATATGAATTTTAAAAATCATAGTTAATGTGTAATTTTTATTGAGAGTCTTAGTTTATTAGAAATCTTTTAGTAAAATTGTGTTTTTTTCAGTAAAATTTTTACTTTAATTTGGGGAAGTTTGTAATATATTCCATATGAATTCTTACGTGAAAGTCTTGATTTTTGAAATTAATCAGATATGAAAATCTAGTTGCAAAAGCTCCCCTGTACGATATATTGGTATTATATGGTGCGACGTTGATTTCATTGGTAAGAAAATTACGTTAATATTATAACGTAATATTTGAAGGCTGTTATGTAATTATTTAAACGGTTATTAATTTATAATATTGGCTTTAATTTATAATATTTGAGATAAAAATATATGGATCAAATTATTATATTAGTTGGTAAGAATTTAAAATAATTAAAAAATTATTCTAATGCGCATACTGATAGCAGGAAAATAACATCTAACCTACTAAGCTACAAATACTCATGTTAGAACTTTAATTTTCATTTTAGGTTAACCTTTCATGTTTTTATAAATAAAACCTACGATTTTAATTTTATTAATTGTTAAAACTTATTTTTTTTCTTCCAATTTCCTTTTTCAATATTAAATATAATAAAAATAAGAGTTTAGAAATAAAGAAAATAACAAAATGTAGTTAAACGCATTATTATTTTTTTTTGAATTTTTTTCTTAAATATATAAAAGGAGAACGAGATAAACCTCTCCTCGATTTTATTTAGTCAACTGGATCATGAACATCTTCAGGGGCCAGTTTCTCGATGTCAGTCAGCTTGTCATTTTTTTTCCGTTTGCGGTTGGAAATTAGCTCAGCTGATTTTATGCAGGTTTTTTTTTTCCTGTTTTCTATTTAATAAATTTAAAATAATAAATTTTCATACTATTAGAAATTTTGTTTAATATATTTTTATAATTATTAATTATTTTTAAATCATTTTAATATAAAATTAATAAAAAAATATTTGAAAAATAAAAGTTATAATTAATTATTATTAATATTTTGATTTAAATCCTTTAGTATTAGTAAAAGTGTTAAAAAATAGAATTATGAGTAATAACAATTATTAATTGTTTTAACATTGTGAGAACATAAAAATAATGAAAATATTTAAAACATGAAAGGTTAACTTTAAAATACAAGTTTTAGAATGTTGAAAGTTATTATCTAGTTAATTATAAATTGAAAATGCTATTTTAAATGATTTTTTAGTATTAATAATTGATACGTGTAATTTAAATACATGTTAATGAAAATTTAAATTAAATTATTAAATTTACTGTTAGATTTATTAATAGCATTTATTAAAGAAGTAAAATGTTAATTATTAATATAAAAGTGTGATAATTTATCCATATTGATAAATTAAATTTTTTGTGCAGTATGTGAAGAAGGTATTTGTTTGGATTTTATTGCCAAATTAAAAATTGTATGACACCTTATAAACTTGTGGAGATTTGAAATGAGACACAAATCATTATATGGTGTGACGTGTGTGAGGAGGTTCATGAGAAAAAAAATCATCCATCATTCGTCTCACTTTCGATTATAGCAAACGTAACGGGAAGAATGTTTTTACGTCTATCTCAACGACCTCCAATAATATTTTTACATATTTTTTCATAAAAAAAATTTCATCCACTTGAACAATTGTCTTATTATTTGAAAGTCATCTGTGATTTAAAAGTTTAAAATAACTCTTTTAAGAAAGAGGTCATCAAAATAGTTTGTCTTATTTTAATTGTTTAACCTCGTGTTTATTTTGTAGTCTCAAATGTATTTATTTTTTGTTTTTATTTATATTTTTTTATCCTCGTTCAATAATAAAAATATTATGTTAATTACAAAATTACTTGTTATGACTAAATAAGATTAATTGTGTTTGTACAGAGAGTTTGGAAACTTGTTTAGAGATATTTTCAAAAATCTTTACTTTTAGTTTTTGTTCTTTTTAATTATTGTTATTTATGTTACTTTAAAATCTTGATTCATATTAAAGTGACTTATTTAATAAATTACCTTCCATATGGGTGAGACAAATTAGTCAGAATTGACGATATGGGTGAGGCAAATTAGTCAGAATTGACGTAGTCCAGAGTCACCTATCAAAATATAATAAATTTATTAGGATTTCTACTGATTTATATAAAGATGACATGTCAAATATGCTACCCAATCTTCTCTTTAGGTGAAAATTATAAGGGGTTGTAATACTGATTTATATAAAGATGACAAGTCAAATATGCGTATCCAATCTTCTCTTTAGGTGAAAATTATAAGGGGTTGTAATTGATATTGGGTCATTTGTCTATTCTTCTGCCTTCAAAATCTAGTTTATTCATTATAAAATTGGGACAGATCATAGCCTCCAACCTTGAGTTTCAAAGAAATGAAAAGGCTAGTCATAAGTGAATCAATATCAAAGACAAATATGAAAGTTCAAGGAAGAGGTTTCTAGAACCTTTTTTGGACTTTTTACTCCTTTCGCGCCCTTTCATATTCCATGACACTTTTTAGTTTATTAATGTCACACGTTGAAGCAAACTCGTCTCCAAAACTGAAGACAAGAATAAAAAGGTCAATAACCTAGAGCCTTTATCAGGAGTTTTGGCCTAATTGAGCTTTTTTGGGTCTCCAAATAAACATTTGGGTACAAGTTCAAGTTTGAATAAGATCACTCTAAATATATCAAAACATCAAGATTACAATACCTCTACTTGTAAAAATTGTATAAAGTAGTGTATCATTTAGTTTTGGCCTTGCCTTTTGGGTAAAGTAGAATAGGATTTTGGACCAAGTAGTGTAGGCTTTTGGGCCTTGAAGTCCATAGGAAAAAGTGGACAACCACCTTTGAAAGAAGTCTCCAAGAAGGTGCCACCTAGGAATAATGAATCCAAGAAGGCACCATGTGACACTCTAGGTAGGCATCACATGGGAGCTTCTTCTCCTAGTTTCTTTTGCCACTTGTCAATTTCTCATTGGATAATATTTGAAGGTTGGGTTACATGCTACATTTGCCACTTGACACTCTCCCGATGGAGAGGATCCTTTTCATTCATGGTTTGCAACTTGTCAAGCTCCTATCGGAAAGTTTTTGAGATACTTGGAAGACAAGTCATCTTTTAACCTATAAATAGGTGATTTTCGTAATTAAAAAAATGAAGTTTAGAATAAGTAATGAAATGTTGGTCAATTTTGCCTCTTCAAACTTGTTCATGAACTCTCTTTAAAGTAGTTTTTTTAAGACTCTTCTAGACTTTCTCTTAGTGTGTTGGCCTAACCTCACTTAGGTTCTTCATTGAATTTCCATCTCCAAACTACATCAAATCTACAATTCCTCTTCCGTTGCCTGCATACATCTCACGTCCAAAATTCACATCAAACTATGAAAGCAAGCATATGAAGCATTCAATGAAACTAGGATTTACATTAGATGTGTCTTTATTTTAGTGGATTATTCATTATATCAATTAAAATTTGAGATATGTCTTATAAAATAAGCCTGCTTAATTGCTCTTTACTCGTCAAGCAAAGCTTCAGTTCCCTCCTTACCCTCTACACGCATTGCGACTTGCTTGTCTTATAAATACCATTTTCTTATTGTGTGTTTGATTTGGGCTCGATCGTTTTAGTGTATCCTTGCTTTTTCTGTTTGAGAACTTGTAGAATATAAGGTTTGTTATCTTGTGGATTTTGTTTATTGTCTTATCTGTTCTTCAAAAAATTTCTATGGCAAACTACCTTGCTTCTTACGCTTGGGCTAGGTTAGAACTCGTTAGAGAAACCTCCTCATTCACCATAGCGTGAAAGATCAAGTCTTTTTGTAATAATCAGGTCATTAGTAAGATTAACAAATCAAATGTAGAGGTTCAAGATTGTGGCCCAAGCGAACCACTTTGTAAAAATTACACAGATGACATTGGTGAATAAATGAACAAAAGAACCGCGTCTGAACATCTTCAGTGTATTTAAGAATTTCGTCTAATGAGCTTTGTAACATCCCAAATTTTATAAAACTATTTAAATTATTTAATATCACCAAAATTCCATCGTCAAATAAGATTTAAAGATTAAATCTTAAGAAATATATTCATATCAAAGGTGATAAGTTTACAATGAAGTATATATTACTAGAAGAAGACAACAACTGAGAAAGGTCTAATTTCTACAAGAAAGATGAATCTAAGTCACCAGAAGATACTGAAGAAAGAAATTATAATAAAGGGACTTCACACACATAAGATAAAGAATTTATTAAGTAAAAGTATATGTGTGGACGAGTAGTTTTTGTGCTGAAGGTCTAATCTTTATATCTACTTTGCGGAACCTCAAAAGATATAAATTGAAACAAGACATTGGAAGAATGAAGTGACCATTGCCTATAAATGATTAAATAAATTGGTACTAATAAGATTTTTCTATTACTAATAGTTATTAAAATATTACCATGAAGTGGCAAGCTTAAGGGACATGAATTATTCCATAGAAAGACTAGAAAAGTCTAAAAAAACATCCGTGCATAAACATTATTATAGATAACAACGAATATGTGGATTCGATTTTCCTCTGTTGACCAGAGATATTTCACATCTTGGTATGTATCTCTTTATGACCAAATCCAAAATAGATTATAAAGAATCCATTGAATTTCAATTATATTATTACAAAGGAACAATAATTGTCATGACTCCTCTATAAATAGTGTCTGAAATTCAGAACTCTTATGAGAGCATGATGAAAGAAAACATAGGAAAATAAGAAAATATATAAGACAATATTGGTGGTTGAAGCTCTGTTTTGAAACTCCCAAGGTAGAGAGAAAGGAGATCTGTATATATATTGTATTTTGTTTTGTTTTTTTATGAGGTACTCCTAAGTCTCAAAACCCTAGAAATATTCTTTATCAATGTTTTATTGAAAATCTATTTTATGAACTTTCACATATTTCTTTTACAAATATTTATGAGATGAATTGATTTTATAACTTGTATTTTATGAGATTATGAAGCTTTACTACAAAAATGTTTATGATAATCTTTACTGATAATTATTTTTATTTCCCTTATGGGGGAGAAATACCTCATGATCATGATTGTGTCCTTATTGACATATCCGTTAATGAATGATTTGATTCTTTGAAGATTGAGATGAGTTGAAGTGTTGATGGTGGGTTTGATATGTGTATTTGTTCATGTATCCTGACTAGTCTTAATCGATTGTCTTCTTTATTTATTACCAATATCATTCTCAACATTTCTCTATAATATAATTAATGATTGTAATATGATTCCTGATAATGATTATTCATTCAAACCTTTTAGTGATTATTATTTCCTAAATATTATTATTCCCGAATAAATTTCGGATGACTTATGGGATGGAAATAATCAAAATGCTTTGAAATTATCATATTTCTCTATAAGATTGTTTTCTATTAAATTTTATGCAATATTATTTCCATATGTATATGTATCTCACTTTTTCTTTATTTCTTTTGTTATAATCCATGAAATTACGTATGAACGTCTAGAAGAAGTTTCACTGATCTCTTAGTGGATAGTGACTCAACCTAATTTTGAAGACTTGGGTAGGACACATGCCAATGGATGGTGTCCAAACTTAGCCTTCAAAAGGATCTGGCAAAACCACAGTGGTAGAGGATTTTAGAAGAAATGGCTCAGCCCAGTCATGACTAACCATCAACTTACGGTTAGTAGGGTTGTAGTTTGAACAGGAGGAGACAAGAAGAAGCACGCTAGGACTTCAATCTCTACATTTATACATTAGACGAAAATATTATGTAAAGTTTTATATTCCTTCCACCAAATTCAAGAAATTCTTATGTAATTAACTTAATTAGACGATATAAGGAAGATGTAAGTAAGATGTAAAAACATACATCTATAAAAGAATATATTGTTATAAAAGATGTAAAAACATTGTTGATATTTTGTTTAACCTTGTATATTGCTTTATTCAACTAGTTTATTCTTTCATCTAATATCACACACTCTTTTCTTCACACTTCGTGTTCTTTGGGGATATATCGCTTAACTTCATAGATTGTTCTATTTAAGTCTTTTGTCTAATTATCATTTGATGAATTATTTCTTCATGTTTTATTTCTCAAATGATATTTAGTTCAATCTCTCTCTCTCTCTCTCTTTCTCACACACACACACACACATATATACATATTATATACACACACACATGTTCTAGTACTTAACTTCTTATTCTATTGGGTCTATCAAACATCTTTCTCAAATGATATTTAGTTCAATATCACACACACACATACATATTATACACACACACACATTTTAACCTTGTATATTTTTTTGAAGTAATGGTAATCTTCAAAGACTTATAAGAAGACATCAAGGTGAAGAAGAGAAAGAATACAACAAGATGATACATGTGTTATATAACCTTCTAGTGGTCATTAGATTCTAAGTGTTATCTGCAGGTGCAAAATCTTATAATTCTTCATTTTGTAAAAAGTTGCCTTGTGAGCTTGAATTGTCCTTTGAGAGTTTTTTTTTTTATTGTGAGGTCTAAGTCCTAAAGGGAGATTAAGACATATAACCAAGAATTATTTGTGAACTTGTATAACTAGGAGTGGTTTGTCTACACATATAACTAAGAGTGGTTTGTGTATTTGTGTAATAATTTATTTGATTAATAGAACCTTTTAAGTAGTTACTTTAAGGAACATTGGACATAGCTTGTAAATTTTGATGAACTGGTATAAATATATGTTGTATTATTTTGAGTTGTTTGTTTGTTAAAGAGTTTAGTTTAGTTTTCTGCATAAAGAGTTTAAGGACTTTATTCACTCCTCTTTCTAAAGCCAACATTGTGATCAAACTGATTATATATATATATATATATATATATATATATATATATATGTGTGTGTGTGTGTGAGAGAGAGAGAGAGAAAATGTAAATTGTAAATTTTAGTTTTTGATGTTTGATAATATCTTTTAAGCTTAATGTGAATTTGTGATAAAGTGAATTAAAAAAATATAAGTTTAGTTAATATAACTAAAATCATTCTCGAAGTTTAGAGGATAAGTTTACTAGTAAAATAAAATAATTAGCTGGGTATATATTTATTTATATATGTTATTTTATTTATTTTAGGGGATTAAATTTTAGTGATATTAAGATGAAAATTTAGAAAACTTACTTTAGTTAAATTTTAGTGGTGAGGAGAGAACTACCACTTACACCTATTTTTTTAGAATTTAAAGATGACTACGAAGGTCCAACAAATTAGAATAGTGGAGTTTTGATTGGATTGTAAAGATACTTATGTTTACGAAGAATGACAATATTTTCCTTAAAATTTGCTTGTTTCAGGGTTTGAAGAAACTGGTTTTCTTGTTACTTTCTATTAAATCCTAAGTCTTTTTTTAACTCATTTTTTTTACCTCCATTTTAGTCAACATGAAATACTTTGATGTGCTTGACAATTTACTCCCAAATTAAATATGATTATATTATTAGGATTTAATTGTACACTTTTATTTTCTCATGAAATTATGATTCGAATGAATGAGAAAAGAATGTTATAATTATACGTTAACTAGTATTTGTGGGACATTGATCAACCTTACGTTGAAAAAAGTATTTTTTTTTTTAAAATGGTAATTTCATAGTTTAGGTTGTTTTTTTTTTTTTTAAACGTTCTTTACACACTCTATTCTCAATACTAAACGTTCAATTATACAAATTATTAAAATACAATAAAGTTAACCAAGCCAAACTTCCTAGACTTATATTCAGATGGTGAAACTCCATAGTTTAGCTTGGTTTAAATTTTAATAAATGATGTGTTTAAAATAAATTTAAGTGTGTTTTTTTTCATTGGATATAATGTGTTTCTTTTCTACCTAATAAATAAATAATATCTATTTTAAATAATTGATTTCAAATAATTAATAGAAATAAAAAAACTATTAATAAATTAAGAACGTGTATATATATATATATATATATATATATATATATATATATATATATATATATATATTATGATGGCTATAATAACAATAACAATCCTATATTAGATACGTGGACCACATATTTTATGACCTTCTGAAAAAGTTAGATTTATTTATAAAATTGTCAAAATATTTTTTTCAATGACAATTTCCAAATAACAAATAATATCGTCACGGGATGTTGTTCAACACTCATTGCATTAGTGGCCACTAAGATGAGTTTGAATAAATAAATCCACTAATCAATCCAATAAAAAAGATTTTGAATTGAAGTTTTGCAAGTTATATTTTAATCCAACTAAACCTAGTCTTAGCTGGGTTAGATTACTCGAGTCAATTAGATTTATAGGTTTTCTTCTATTCTTTTAAAATTTGTTATCTTCAAACATTTTTTTTTATTTATTCTTTTTGTCATATTTAAACCAGACCTTATAAGTAAAAATATAAAAAAAATTATAATACCAAATTTAAAATAAGTTAAAACTAACAAATAACTATATTTATACCATAGTTTGATATTGAGTTCATTTAAGTTAAATTGAATTTAATCAAATAAAAAATAAATTCAACCATAAGTTAGGTGAATCAGATGATTAAATTATGTGATTTAATGAACAACCACGATAGTATTTACATTGTTGAAAATCACCTTATCAAAATTATTCATAAAATAAAAAATAAAAAATGCAAACACCCGTAGATTACAGTGTTGATGAGAATGACGTGACCTTAACACATGTTCCTGAGCTTGACAGTGGAATGTTTATTGCATTGGCATATGTGATTTGTTTCTCTGATTGAGAAAAAACATGGTGGGTGAATGCAATTGGATCACCATTCATTTTCATTGTTGATTTTGCATTGTTATTGTTTCATGAGATGTGCTAATCAATTTGCCTCACCATCAGAATATAATTGCGGGAGCTTTCAAGCCTCCGTGCAAGATCTCAATCTCTTTAACCGATGAAACTACACGTAAGCAGGTGTGTTCTTGTGTTGTACTGCAATTCACTCATGATATTGATGTGAATCAATTCGAAATTTCTCTTTATATAGCCCATGTTCAATTTCTGAATTTTTTATTTGAGATTTGGGTTTTCTGGATACAGTATTGTGTTGTTTTCCTTTATCTTATAGTAGCATGTTGATCTCTTTAACCCTAAGATATTATTGATGAGGGAAAACCTACCTTTGCTTTGTAACTTCCCCATTATTATTATTCTTCAAATATAATCACTTCAACATGAAGAAAGATAAGGGTATTTCATTCATTTTTTAAAAGCTTTAACAAGAACATCTTGATTTACTCTTTTGTACACTTTCTCATTTGCTAGGTACGCATAAAGAAGGAAAATGGCCAAATGGTCATGGTTCCTCTCTTTCAAAGTCATGACAATGTAGTTGGGGAGGTACACTGCTTGGCATCACCAAATGCTGTGTTTTTACCTGTGAGGATTTTGCACTGTTAGTAGACCAGAATTTAATTGTTTACACTTTGGGACCAGGTTGTTATTGAACCTTCAAATGGGAAGAAAGTTGAACATAATGGTGTAAAAATTGAGCTTCTTGGTCAAATAGGTGTGTTTCCCTTGTTTTTCTTTTCTTTTCTTTGGTATAAATGGAGATTATTATCCTTATATTCAATAGTCATTATCGCTGATGGTAGTACCCTTTTGCATCTAACTTTTAATTATATGTTTGTCTTTAACTTCAAAAGAAAAATAAAGTGTTTAGCTTGGATCACTACAACAATTATATCTGTCTATCTATCTATATATATAGCTAAAAAGAGGTTGGATTTGAAAAATTCATGGATATTGTTGGTATATGGGATTAATTGTGTTTTCAATGATTTTAGTGTGGGCATTATTTTCAGCATTGTGTGGATAATGAATGATGCTCCATTAGTTCATTTCCTTCCTTGCAGAGTTGTATTTTGATAGAGGGAACTTCTACGACTTTACTTCTCTTGGTAAGTTTAAGCTTATACAACTGAGATCTTTCATTTTGTCTTTTCCTTCTATTTTCATTTAGAGGTGTTTGAATAATTAGTTAATTGCATAATTGCTTTATTTAGAGGTATTCATCTAAATCATGCTAATATTTAGAAGTTCCAATACAAAATCTGTTTTGTTGTTCTTGTACTCATAAGTTTCCTGTTCTCTCATGATCATGATGCTTTGATGTAACATTTGTTAGAGTTTATTTGATAATTCTCCATAATTTTTAACTCTATAACATATGTGCAGTACGTGAACTTGATGTTCCTGGCAATTTATATGAAAGGAAAACATATCAATTCGAATTCTCCACCATTGAAATGCCATATGAATCATACAATGGAATCAATGTTAGGCTAAGGTATGGTAGTTATTTTCACTCCTACGGTAACCTAGAATTCTCAAATTCTCTATGTTGTAACTTACTTTTCTTCAATAAAATATGTTTCGGAATAATTAGATTCTCTAATATGATTTTTTAAAGGCATGAGCAAATGTTATAAAGCTGATGGCTCATCCACTAAACCATTTAGTTTAAGGTTGCCATCTCACTATGCTAATGGTTTTGCTTTCATGGATGCTCGTATCTGTTCACCTTTTTCATATTTCAATCAATATTTTCATTAGCCAAAAAATCAAAGGTGGTAAGAAATTAACATAATGGTTACTTCCCTTTTTGGAAATATTGCAGGTACATATTGAAAGTGACAATTAGTCGAAATTATGCCACAACATTGTGGAATACATGGACTTTGTAGTGAGTTGATTTTCTACTATATTATCTTGACTTTCAAAGCTTGTCTGCTACGTATTCCCCATTGTTGATTATCATATGAATTTTTGGTGGTTTAAGTTGTTCTTGATTGCATGTTTGAATAATGAGAAAGCAAACAGTAATACGACCTAAATAAATGATAGTATTTGTATTCATTAGTAATTGTCTCACCTATCAAGTCTGCACTCTAGTACCTGAATTTATTTTAAGACACAGATGTGGAAATTCTAGAAACCAATATTTAGATAGATTTGTTAATAAAATAATTTATATAAGATAATGGAAAAAATATTAGAAAATAAAATGAAGGATAAAGGGAACATGTTTATGTTTGCTATTAGATATCGGTTGCATTTTAGATCCACTGCAAGCCAAATATCTAATCCTATATTTTAGAAGGTAGACTTTAAACCAACTTAATATTATTAGTTTGTAAAATGAAGTTTGTATCCACACATATCTCTAATGCATTAGAATCATATGCTGTCCAAAATATTTGTTCTTAAATCACTGTTAAGAATATAGAGTTTTGCTCGAACAAAATTACCTATGTAAAATTTCTTTTCCTCTTAAATTGTGAATTCCTCACCATGGCACTTATTTTATTGTAATTTTTTCCCAAAATTTTGAACCTCTTTTCTTTGTATAAGATCAAAATATTTGTGAATGGTGCTGCAATGTCTTCATTTTGTGGTTCTTATATGTAGATAATTATGGTGAGCTGTGAAAACTTTCAATTATTCTTTTACAAGGGCGTCCATTTTCAGGGTACAAAGTGTGAGCAGTAAATGTCTAAATTTTATCAGAATTTTTAAAATTATTTTGATGGGATTGCCTTATTTCCTGATTTACTAATAATATCTGTTATATTCTCATTGCTTTAAACGTTAGCCCTCTGAACTGCTTGTGGAAATAAAATTGGAATTCATATTCAAATCTAAGAAACTATGCACTCCTAATTAGTTTTCCATTTTGATCACAAAACTCCAAATTAATTTTGAAAATTGGTTACACTACAACTAATAATTTGTAAAGCTTAAGTTATATGAAGGCAAATGAATGGTTTTGTACTTTTATAGCACCTCTAAAAGTATATTTTAGACTTTGGAAAGTATGACTTCTATTTCTATGATTAGAGAAAGGAAGAAGGAAGGGAGAAATAGATTATTAGTTTTTTTGATTCATTATTTTATTGGAACTTTTGCATTGTTGCATTTTTAAGAATTACCGTTCTTTCTTGTAATTTTTCTTTTTTTCCTTCTCAAACACTTATTGCACATCTGAATGTTGTATATTACAACTAAACTCAACCGTCAATTGGATTTGTATTGTACAAAGTATAACAAACAAACTTTTGCCACAAGTCTCAACCGCTGAACTTTTTCTTGCCTGATCTTGACGAGATTCGATATTTTTTTTTATTATGGTTCTTGTAGTAATTACTTTATGTATTCCTTTCTATCCATCATTTTGATATTAATACAGAATACAAATGGTCTATTTTTCCCAGAGTAAACTGTTTTTTTACTACAATATCTTTTCAGGTGCGCAATTACAGTGTAGCTCCACCAATTAATAACAGCATTAAGGTGAGGAGTATCAATAACTACTATCACTAATTGCCCATGTGCCTCTCATTAATTCTATTATTTAAGCTTTATATTTTTAATAGAAATGTAAAGGAAATTTTTGTTCTCCACACTCCACTCCTTGCTTTCATGCTCAGGAAAAAATGACCCATCTGCCTTATGTTTTATTATAAATATCCCTTTGCACCCTACTGTTTTCTTGTCTCTTGTTTTATCAACAATCTTCTATGTTGAGTTTCTTTCTAAAGCATCCCTCTCTTCTCTCCTAGCCTTAGTCCAATGTTAACTTCTCATGGCATCTTGGACCGAGATTGGAATTTCTATGACGTCAATGACAATAATAAAATTTCAATGTCTATTAGAAAGATTGTTAAGCAGACATAGAAATGAGATATTTAACACACAATCTTTTTCCCTTTCTCAAAGTAATGGGAAAATCGTCAATATCACTTACCTCATCATCAGGGATCCTTACCTCCAAATTAGACAACTCTTCTTGCTTCAAAGTTAAAGTGGTTATTTTTTGTGATATTTTTTGCCACAAAATTTGTCTTCTTCTTCCTCACTATAGGTTGGTTCTATCCCGTTTGTGGTGGCATTATCGATTGGATCTTAAGCATCTTGCAAAAATAAATATGGTGATGACAAAAAGAGAGCTCCTCCTATTAGAGTGTTCTCTCCCCTTGAAGCAACAATTGACAAAAAAAATTTTGTTTCATGAAAGGTGACATCCATGGTGATATAGGCATAACGACTCTTGGAATGATAAAATTTTTATCTTTTCATTGGGAAGATAACCAATAAATACACATTTCAGATCTCTAGAATCTAATTTACTGCGATTAGATTTTGAGGGTGAACAAAAAAAGAACATCCAAATACTCCACAAGGTAGACTTGACACTAAAGGAGTGGAGGGAACAAAAGACAAAAAAGGGGATGAACATTATTTAGATAGTAGGTAACCTGTTGATGAGGTATGTAGTTGTTAACATAGCTTCTTTCCAATAGGTTTTAAGAAAGAAATTTTAAATAGGAGGGCTTTAGCTACCTCTATAAGATAATGATTTTCCTTTCTACATTGTGGAGTGTTAAGAAATGTTAGTTCATGAACAATAACATTATGAGATAAAAATTTGAAAAATTCTTGATTAACATATTCGGTATGATTATTAAACCTAATTCTTTTGATATTTTTTCCAAATTGATTTTGGACAAGATGAAAAAGGTTAACAAATATTTGAAAGACCTCATATTTACTTTTCTTCATGTATGTCCATGTGACTCGAGTACAATCATCTATAAAAGTAACAAATAATTTTTTTCCATGAATAAATTCTAAAACAGGACTCTAAACATCAAAGTGAATAAAATAAAATGGAAAATTAGTCTTTTTACTATATATGGGATAAGATGCATGATGATGCTTTGACTGTTGACAAATATCACATTTGAAAGAAAGGCTCAAAAGAATCAGTATTTGACAAATGAGGGAACAAAGATTTGTAAGGTTGAAGGAGGGATGCCTTAGTCTTTTACAATGAAGCCATATTTGGAAATTTGCCCATGTTTCTGATGTTACTTCTTGTCTTATAACCTTTATTTTGTTTTGGCCTTTGGATTCCAATAGATACAACCCACTCTACTCCTTAGCAATTAAAATAGTCTTCCTCGTGACAAAGTCTTGAGATACACAATGTGAAGAGAAGAAAGTTACTAAACAATTCAAATCCTTTGTAAGCTTTTGTATATAGATAAGACTATTAGTCAATTGTGGAATATATAAAACATCCTTTAATATAAATGATTCTAAAGTAATATTCTCAATCCACATATGGGTACACCATCACTTTGCAACTATAATGAGTTGTTCTCTGGGCCATCTTGACATACAAATTGAAGAGCTTAGGAAAATGAGTCATGTGATTAATTGCTTTTAATCAAGAATCAAAACATCGTAGGATAGAGAGCCAATAGTATTGACTGTACTCTTACCTTTTATGGGTAGGGTATACAATCCAGAGGACTTAGTCATTGATTTAATCATTGGTCCCAAGTGATAAGTTCCTCTTTAAAATCTTTCTTACTAGACATTGAAAAATACAAAACAAAAAAGATATATCTCTATAGTAATTAGGAAAAAATATTTTCTAAATCTTCATATTCATTTCAACTTATTTTTATTTCCTTTTTAAAGGTTTTGGTTTGGTTATTACAAATTGAGATGATGAGAATGAATTGGTATGATTGATATCAACAAAATAATTATTTACTTTCTTACATAGTTCAAGTTAGCCTATTTTAAGAATTTTACTATATACACATGAAGAGAACAAATCAATTCATGATTTGTCTAGCTTATGCTTAGGAAAAACAAATTAATAGAATTAAGGAGATAAACTAATTCTTGATGCATACATGCTTGATCATGTTAAACTTGTATTTCTATTCATACCATGAAGTATGAATGCCTAGTGTATCCTTGGATAAACCTCACCTTAAGTACTTCTAGGACACGAAAATAAGAAAGAGAAAAAAAAAACTTTTTCCAGCAAGTAAAACTAGTATGCATAAGCTAATTTGTAAAAACTCTCTCATTTAACTTCTCCAAAATAGTTTTTAACTAATGCATAAGCTAGTATTAGTTTATAAAATTTATTTCACTTTTTTCTTCTTGATGTACTTACGGAAAAGTTTACCAAAAACAAACACTTACAATAATCGATATTTGCTTTTGATAAGAAATCTGCGTGTATCAGCTTCTAGTTTTAGTCCTTGCCTTTGAAACTAGAGTTATTGACGAAGTTGATTTTTAGTTCACAAGTAATGTGTTTGTTAATCCAATTGTATACTCTAATAAGAATTGATGTTACTTAATATTAGCCTACCCTTTTGTTGTATATGTGCTCCTTGCAGATGGAAGTAGGAATTGAAGAATGCTTACACATAGAGTTTGAATACGGCAAAAGCAAGTGAGTCTGAAAATAGCACATGATTAACGATGCATCTCTAATGTTCTTCAATAAGATTAAAGAAAACTTGCTTATGGTGACTAAAATATTATCAGGTATCACTTGAAGGATGTCATTGTTGGCAAAATATATTTTCTTCTGGTGAGAATCAAAATAAAAACCATGGAACTCGAAGTGAGGCGCAGAGAGTCCACTGGATCAGGGACCAATACATATGTTGAGACAGAGACCCTTTCAAAGTATGAGTTGATGGATGGTGTTCCAGTTCGAGGTATGCAGTTTTCTTCATCTTTTGTTTAAAAAATTATTCTGCACTCTGTAATATGCATGGTGCTTGTCTAGTAGTGATTAGTGAAATAACATCCCTATTCTAATCTTGCTAATAGATACGTTGAGTTTGATTTTATGCTTTGGAAAACTTGGATGCTTCAAACATGAATTGTGATTAGCATTAGAGGAGGTACAAAAGCCTACTTAGTACTATTAGATCTTAAAAAAAGAGGAAAATTAAAACAAGTGCAGTTATCTCTGCATTGTTATTTCCTACATTTTTTTTATTTTAGAAATTTTATAGGGCATACCAAAGTTCTCTCAAGTGTTTGGTCATAATTATTGTTGTTTTGCCTAGTCTAATATGATCTGTATTCAACGTTTGGAAATTGTCTTGTTGTTTTAATTAGTTGAAAAAATAATTGGAATACTAGACTTGCAATATTCAGGGAATAAAAGGGACTGGATGATGGAGACAAATTGAAAACCTAACCTTCTATTTTTTGGCAAAGGGGGTGTGGCCAAAAAATAAAATTAACCAAGTCAAAACACTATGTTTGTTGAAATGAGTAAGATCAATACTGGTGTAAGATTTTTAGTGACCGAATGTCTCAAACTTCTGACACTCTTTCAAGACAAGAAGAAACCTTTTTTTAACAATATTTGTTATTGTAAATGCAATTTTGATGGTTATAACTACGCTACTATAAACTAAATACTTAAAAGTTTTAACTAATTGCATTAGTATTTCAATCAGGTTACTGTACTCCCTGGTCAAATTTAAAATGCATTAATATTTCAGAATTTGTTGGTTTTCTGCTTTTGAAAGGGATGCTTTTACTAGCTGATTTCCTTTATAATTAAATAGATTAATTAAATATATAATTTAGTCCCTTCACCTAACGAATTCTCAATCATGTCTTTTTTTGTTTTTTTTAACAGCCAAAAAAAAATGTATTAAATTGATTCGATACGAATTCTGATTGTTACTTCCCTGTGCATTCTTATTTTGATTCTTATATGTATAATATTTAATTTGGTCCCTATATGTATAATATAAAGACCAAGTTATGAATGAGCTACTTGTATAGAAAGTAAATATAGGGTGGAGCACCCAATTGGTAACGTTTTACACATTTAAGAATTAATTTAATGATTTTTTATCATGTAAAGAAAACACATTGAGAATTCACTTTATGTGAGGACTAAATTACATGTTTAAGCATAGAGTTGTTTCCTTTGCTAGCCAAAATCAGTCTATATTAGCATTGTTAAAATTGTTTCTTCAGGAGAATCAATTCCTGTGAGATTGTTCCTTGGTCCATATGAATTGACCCCCACATACCACAACATCAACAACAAGTTCAGTGTGAAGTACTTTCTAAATCTTGTTCTTGTGGATGAAGAGGACAGACGGTACTTCAAGCAACAAGAAATCACAGTATATCGGCTAAGTGAAAACTCCTAAGCTTATGCTAGGGGACTAGGAATTGGTCTGTTTTTGTCACCGTTTATAAGTGGAAATTTTTCTGATAATTTTTTTGTAGTTAATTAAAAATGAGAGTATTATTCTATTTTATTCTATTCTTTTTGGGTTCTTCTTTTTACTTCATGGGTATGTAACTATAACTATCTCCTAAGTGTTTCCAACTTGGCCCTATTTTGAGAAGTGTTATTGTTTTTAGCCAACCTGATTTACCAACTATTTATTAGAGAGTTAGAACTATTGCTTTGACAACAAACCTTTGTACATCAACCTTCATCATAAGCTTTATTTTGTTTGCAACAGCCTCTAGTAATTTCACCATGGACAGTTTCTTGAAGTACAGGTCCAAATTTTAGAGCCTAATAATTGTTGAATTTAGGTTTTAGGACATGTCTCGAAAAGTTTTTTCTATAGAACTTTTCAAAAAGAAAAATATCAAGATTCTTAGTGAACTAAATTTTGGTTCATGCATAAGTTAATTTGAAGAAGTTTCCTAACAAGGTTTCTTTAAATTGGTGTATAAACTAGTTTTAGTTTATACATAAATTCATTTTATTTTGTTTTTCTCTCTTAAAAATTTTACATCAAAGTTTATTCAAACATATATTTTTGTATAATAAACATTTAAATGCTAATTTACTTTAAAAGAAAGAACTGTATGACTATACATCCAACCAACTACTTCATGGAACTGACATAAGTTGTCTACTTCCAGCAAGGATATTTTCTTTGCTTTGTTCAAAACCAAGAATATTTTATTTTCAAAGAAAACAATGTATTTAACTAATGAACAAAACTTATTTAGAAGTTTTTTGATTGAGTGCTCACATTTCTCATAAGAATCGAAATTGCACAACATAAGATCGGTATGCAAATTGAATCACAGGAAGAAATACTAGTTGTTTTGATTTCTATGGAATTAAATGGAAACGAAGTCTCCCATGATCGCCATTACGCACAAATTTAATTCAATGGAAATAAGTGTAAAAATTTGCATTGGAAGAACAATCGCTATGCAAACAACCAAACACAGTCGAATTCAATGGATGAATAAAATAAGACAAGTAAAGGGGAATAAACATATGAGAAAATGGAAGAAGAGACTTGTGTGGATGGAGTTGAGTGCATGTTAACCACTTAGAGAGTCGCAAGACGAATGATGGAGAGAATAGTCACTTGATTCAAAATGATATCTTTGAAAAAAAAAATTAGTAACACTTCTTTTTCATTCAAAATCAATGTCTTCGCAAATGATGGAAGGTCCTATTTATATTTATTGACCTTGTGGCCTATAATACGGAGAGTTAAAAGAGGAAAATTCAAATTTAATCTACTTATTGAGTTTGCTTATGACAAAGTAGTCCACATGATTAATAATTTTTTTCTTCTTTTAAGGTTGTATACGATTTTAGCCATCTCACACCTTTAGAATTGATACCACTACCTGATATCAAAGAGTTTATCAATAAAGAAAGGAAATCAAGAACTAATTTTATCAAGAAACTACATGAGAAAGTCAAAAACCAAATTAAGGAACAAATTGAGAGATACACAAAATATAACAATAAGGAGGAAAAACAACTATTTTTGAGGTAGGGGATTGAGTTTGGCATCACCTTCATAAAAAGAGATTTCCTAACCACAAGAAGTCCAAACTCAACCCTTAAGGAGATGGTTTCTTCCAAGTCCTCAAGAAACTAAACCCTCTGACTCTTTGTCCTCTTTATTCTATGACTAAGGTGGCGGGGCGTATTCTATCATTAAACATAAATTTAAAGAACAATTTACCAATGTTGCTTGCACCATCCACTTTGTGGCAGGTATAGAGTGTGCCATCTTGTTAAAATGGTCAACTTCCACAAAAATGAAGTCTACTCCCCTCTGAATTCTAGTTAATTTAAAGACAAAAGTCATACTAATGTCCATCCAGGGAGAATAGGCAAAAGAGTATAGATCCCATGAGGCATAATGCATCTATTGCAAGGCTTTTGGAAATCCTTCCTCATGTGGGGCCAAAAGAATTTCCCCTTTAGCATACTTAGAGTTTTCTCAACTCCAAAGTGTCCTATGAGGCATCCTTCAGGAGTTTTCTTCACTTTCCTTTACAAGGAGTTTTCTATATGAACCTTGGGGCATACAAATTTTTTATTCTTCAAACAAAGAGCCTTCACACACATAGAATCCCCCTTATGCCTTTTTTTGACAACTAGCAAAGATGGAGGAGAAGTCAAAGTCATTAGCATATAACTCATGTATGTGATCAAATACAACAATTTGGACACCAAGGGTTGAAAGTAAGGCATGCCTCTTAGATAAGGCATCAACCATAATGTTGGTTTTTCCTTTCTTTGTATTTAATCACATACATAAATTGTTTTAAGAACTCTACCCTTTTTGCATGTCACTTGTTCAATTTGTCCTGATTCTTCAAGTATTTAAGTGACTTATGGTAATTGTGAATGACAAACTCCTTTCACATTATGTAGTGCTCCCAAGTTTGAAGGGCCCACACCAAAGCATGAAACTATTTGTCATAGGTGAAATAGTTGAGGGAGACACCATGAAGTTTTTCATTAAAGTTAGTAATTGAACTAGATTCTTTTAATCTTGGTAAGGTAGAAGTTCCACTATATCTTTTATTTCAAGGCTCAATCCACTCATGAACCTAGCTATAATGATGTTCTCAACCTCCCTCATCCCAATCCTCATCATATAGAGCTTCATCTTTTGTTTATACTCTTCCACACTCATATTCCTCTGATGAAGCCTTTGGAACATTTTCATAAGCTCCCTATTGTAATAGGATGGGACATGCGTCCTCCTCATTACACTTCAAATATCATTCCCATACTAGATTAGAGGATCATTTTAGAGACGTCTCTCTCTCTCTCTCTCTTTCTCTCTCTCTCTCTTTCTCCAAGCAGGTCCACTACTAACTTGGTGGTAGGAGAATAGTTGTTTTACCTTCATTTTCAATCAAGGGAAAATTCAATATCATATTTACCATGGAAATGAGAGAGGTCTACCCTAGACTATTTAGGCTTCTCTTATCTGTCCTAGGGGGTTGAAAGAATTCATTGATATGTAGGCTATCCTCATCTTGAGTCCCCCCTAGCCTTGAGTAGAATTACTCACACTCTTGCTCAATTTTATTTTATTTTTAACTTTTTCTTCCTTTTTTGTCAACATTCTAATTTATACATCTAGAATGGCAAAGTTAGTCTCGTTTTCAATCTTGTCCTTTTCTTTTATAATGGTCTCTTAATTTCTTCATTGTCGTAACCAGGATCGCGACGGGGATGGCGATCTGAAAAAATTAATGTTTTTAAAATAGAGGAGTCGCCACCATAGTTTATTTTGAAAAACTATGAAAAAATCGAAGAAAAGATAAGGTAAGTGTAAAAAAAAAAACCAAATTTCAAGACTGGAAGTCAGTTACGTGTGGAGAAGGTATTAACACCCCCACAACGTCTGTCCTACCACGGTACCTTTAATTAAACAAGTAAAACGAGTGTAATTTTTGAAGTGTTTATTTTCCAAAAGAAGAAACAAAAGTGTAAATAAAAATAAAATTTTTTTTTTTTTAATTTTTGGGACCCGACAAGGGTTTGACCTTGCTCCTACGTATTTCCACCAGGGATGGAAAATTAGGGTTACGTAATTCTTTGTTGAAAATTGTTTGGTTGGATGTTGATATTTTTTAATTTTTGAAACTTTTATATTTTTTAGTTTTGAAAATTTTATATTGAAAAAAAGGACTTGAAAATTGGATATTTGAAAATTTGAAGATATTTTTATGATTAGTTAGTTGGAGTACAAGGAGGTGAGAACGACCATGCTCAATACTCCTACGAAACAAAGATATTTTTGTTGTTTTTCTAAGGAAAAAAAGTTTGTATTAGATATCGTTTGACGCGTGCGGTCATTTGAGTATCTAAACGAAGCAAAACTTTTTTGAATTAAATACTACATGACACATGCAATCATTTGAATATTTAATCAAAATTTATTTATTATATTTTATTATATTTAAAAAAATTAATGTAAAAAATTAGAAGTTTATATTAAAAAAAATGAAATAAAATAAGTGACAAATTATACACCAATTCATTAAAGTTTTCAATTCATGTTGTATCAAAGAAGTATCAAAGAAATATAAAAAAAAAAGTGAACCAAAATTCAACCCAACATTCCACTGTATTTTCCATTAATTCGGTGCTAAAAAAAATCAAAATGGTTGGACCATATACACTAAAGGTCAAAGAAAGAAAGAAATGACCAATAAAATAAATAAATAAATAAATAAAACAATGACACCACATATGAAATAATGGCAAAATTAAGTGCTGGCACATTGCTTTAATTCACTTATCCACTCTTTGCTTATTAGGTGTTCAATGCCAAAATTCAAGAAAAAGAAAATGGGTCAACACGCAAACCGATGTCATTACTCATTCATGCTTTAATTTCATCCACTCTCTGAACCTAAGCTCAATTTCATCCATGCCATTCATAATATTTTATTATTATTTTATTTTTACTTTAGGGTTAAAGGAATGAATAAGAGAGCAGCGGCGCCGTTTGCTTCTCTAACCCCTCACCATCTTCATTCACCTATTAAGGAGAGTAAGACATTATGAACATTGGAGAGAAGTTATTGACCCAGTGGAGACGTCGTGGTGAGGTGGGAATGGAGAGAAAGGGTTTATCGGTGAGCGGAAACAATGTTGAAATATTTGATAGAAAATTTAAAGCAGAAGGAGTTTGAAGTGGAAGGCAGTTTAGATGGAGAAAGTGAAAATGTTGACGGTCAAGTGGAGATCCCGTTTGGGTGACTGCATACAACGGAGCATGGTAGGAAGGGTGCTCTGACGAGGTTTTGATTCAGTGGCTCTTGTCAGAATTGGATAATGGCATGATTATCGGAGCAGCGCCGCGGGAGGGTTGGTCAGTGGTAGCTACGGGATGGTGGTTCAATATGTGGTGATAATGAAAAGGAGAGGAAAACGACACATTGATGCAGTTTCTTTCTTTTTATTATTTTTGGTTTATTGTGTTTGATGTTATTGAGGTTTTGATCATGGCTGCCAAACTCACTTGTCCCTTTATTTTCTTTTATTTGTTTTTGAGCATTTTTTATTCTAGTGAAGATTAAATAGTGATGTAACCCTGGGATTTTTTTTATAGACAGAAACGTTGATTTTCAGTTTTTACGTATCTGGACCCACAATGCTCTGATTGCAACGAAACCAAAACGATAGGAAAGATGACACTCTGAATCGCAATTTAGACATATAAATCATAAGAAACAGATTAGTAAAACATGACATATGAGAATAAGAAAATTGTGACAGATTCTGGAAAGTTAACACTGCGGAAGAGATAAAAACCAAGGATTAGAGCGGAATATAAAAGGAAACAAAAGGATGAGCGCCACAAACAGTATGATGTTTGATAAGCCCTGAAGATCGCCACAAGAATTTTGGAATGAAAATTCTTGATAAGATCAATTGATCCAACGAAGAACCCTAGCAGGGGATTTCTCACGTCTCAGGAACAATAACATCAAAAGTCTGCCTCTTTCATTAATCCCCAAATGATTTATACAAATTAGGTCTAAAGTATTGAAATGCTTATAAAAGAAAAATAAATTGCCAACATTACAAGCATAGATAAAAAGGACTTTGTGGTTAATTGAGACCTAAAGAAGCTGAAGGTCCTGATATCAAAACCAACCACCAACATTTTATTTTAACTATTTTTATATATATCTAAGTCACTATTGGCCTTTGAATTATCTTGGCATCTACATCCTTCTCATAGGCAACAAGTCAAGTGGAGTTAGAGGATTAAACCCATACACAATTTCAAAAGGTGAATAGTTAGTTGTGCTATGGACAACCCTATTATATGCAAACTCTACATGGGGCAAATGTTCTTCCCAAAATTTAAGATTTTTTTTAAAACAGTCCTAAGCAAAGTGCCTAAAGTTCTATTCACTACCTCAGTTTGTCCATCGGTTGTCCATCGGTTTGTGGATGACAAGTAGTAGAGAAAAGTAATTTAGTACCCAACTTACCCCATAATGTTCTCCAAAAATGACTTAGGAACTTGGAGTCCCTATCACTTACAATGCTCCTGGGTAGTCCATGAAGTCGAACAACATCCCTGAAAAACAAGTTAGCTACATGGCATGCATCATCAACCTTTTTACATGGTATAAAATGTGCCATTTTTGAAAACCTATCAACCACCACAAAAATAGAATCTTTGCCATTCTTTGTTCTCGGCAAACCCAAAACAAAGTCCATAGATATATCAATCCAAGGACAATCAGGCACAGGTAGAGGAGTATATAAACCATGTGGCATCACTTTTGATTTTGCCTTTTTACAAACAATGCATTGTTGACAAAATTTTTGCACATCATGTTTCATTTGGGACCAGTAAAAATGCTCGTGCAATGTTTCAAAAGTCTTTTGGATCCCAAAATGTCCCATCAAACCACCTGCATGCACTTCTTTCACTAACAAATCCCTTATGGAACACTTAGGCACACACAATCTTTTCTCTTTGAACAAGTAACCATTATGCCTGAAGTATCCATTTTGAGACACCTTTTCACAGTTAGCATATATTTCAGAAAATTCAAAATCCTACAAATACATTTCTTTCAAAGGTTCAAGTCCAAAAATTTTAGTTTCAAGGGTAGACAATAATGCATATCTTTTAGACAATGCATCAGCAACAATGTTCCCTTTTCCATTTTTATGTTTTATGACATAAGGAAACTGTTCTAAAAACTCTACCCATTTTGCATGCCTTTTATTTAACTTTCCTTGGCCCTTTAAGTACTTTAAGGACTCATGATCACTGTGGATAACAAATTCCTTTGGTAAGAGATAATGCTGCCAAGTTTTTAAAGATCTCACTAGTGCATACAATTCCTTATCATAAGTGGGATAATTTAGGGCAACCCCATTTAACTTCTCACTAAAATAAGCAATTGGATGACCCTCTTGCATCAAAACAACACCAATACCCACATTAGACGCATCACATTCAATCTCAAAAGATTTTGCAAAATTTGGCAATGCAAGAATGAGGGCATTAGTTAACTCATGCTTAAGGGTAGCAAAGGCCTTCTCTTGTTTCTCTCCCCATTTAAATCCAACATTTTTTTTTACTATTTCATTAAGAGGTGCAGCCAAAGTGCTAAAATCTTTCACAAACCTCCTATAGAAACTTGCTAAGCCATGGAAACTCCTTACCTCACTTATATTTTTGGGAGTCGGCCAATCTTGAATTGCTTTTACCTTCTCTGAATCAACCTGCACTCCTTGTGAGCTAACAACAAAACCAAGAAAAACAACATGATCCATACAAAACACACATTTTTCCATGTTAGCATACAATTTCTCCATCCTAAGTGCCTCTAGAACACACCTCAAATGTACAACATGATCATCATAAGATTTGCTATGAATAAGAATATCATCAAAATAGACCACAACAAACTTTCCTAGAAACTTTCTTAACACATGATTCATTAATCTCATGAAGGTACTAGGAGCATTGGTTAACCCAAAGGGCATAACCAACCATTCATACAACCCATATTTAGTTTTAAAGGCTATTTTCCACTCATCTCCTTCTCTAATTCTAATTTGATGATATCCACTTTTCAAGTCAATTTTAGAGAAGACACAAGCACCATATAATTCATCCAACAAATCATCTAGCCTAGTGATGGGATGTCTATACTTTACCGTGATGTTATTGATGGCTCTACAATCTGTGCACATCCTCCAAGTTCCATCTTTCTTAGGGACTAGAATCACTGGAACTGCACATGGACTCAAGCTTTCTTTAACCCACCCCTTTTGCATCAAATCTTCAACTTGCTCTTGAATCTCCTTGGTTTCTTGGGGATTGGTCCGATAGGCTGGTCTATTAGGCAATGAAGCTCCTGGAATGAGATCAATTTGATGCTCAATTTTGTCATACAACTCCTCTGTATGCTCTCTCATCATTCTCTGCATTTGAGTTACAATTGCATCAATCAACATTCTTTTTCCCCTTGAGGAGGGGTATCATCACCACCTGTACCTGCCATATTTCAAGAAAAAACCCAAAGATGTGAAGTAATACGACCTCACCGCTCTTCTCACGTGTTTACACTCAGAAATGTACCACTCGTGTATAGTGCTCTCTATTATGACTTTTTCTCTGATGTTTCACTCTTGCCTTTTACCACTCTTTCCCTGTCTTAAAGTTCTTACTTGAATCAAACAATCTATAACCAAGAATTACTGTTAATTGCAACAATCATAGAGCTTAAGCAAAATTAACAAACCAAAAAAATAGTAAGGAAGTAGTAAAGAACAATTTTACTACCAACAAACAAGCAAAACCAATATTAATTTTCTGAAAAGAAAAAAAAAATGATTAGAGAAAACACTTGACACTTAGGAATTTTATCAAACAACTGGGATGCACTTAAATTCAAAATACAGTTGCTGTATTTTTTTTTTT
>Ga0209489_102903_pt1 | contig 34210 bp, 17 predicted proteins | sample SiratrowhiteBW_FD_187527 | JGI IMG/M metagenome (GOLD analysis project Ga0209489, IMG submission 187527) | Root nodule microbial communities of legume samples collected from California, USA - Siratro white BW (SPAdes) (version 2) | ecosystem: Host-associated > Plants > Roots > Nodule | place...
TCATTTTTTTTTTTTTTTTCAATTTAGGCATCTTTATAAATCTCTCCTATCAGTCATCTCTCTTTGAATTTTTAAATGAGTCTCACAGAAAATCTCATATATTTTATATTTAAGTAACAATTTATTTATTCAGTTAATTTTTTATTTATAGAATAAAAAATATAAAATTAAAATATTTATTTATACTATTATTTATATTATTGTATAACTGTTCCAAAATCTATTTATGATATATAGAAAAATAAAATATATTCTTTATTAATGTCGATGTAGCGAGGAAAAGAGAGTCTGCAAATAGAATTTGCCTTATAGTTTTGTCATTTTCAACTCCTCGGCCCTAAAGGCCATAAGGCAGAAAACTGTTTGGTATGATCGTGGACCCCACTTGATACTCATTTGGGTTTGGGCTTTTAAATTCAATGCAAACCCAAGCAGCTTAGCAACATAAGTTGTAAAGTGCGGGAACAAAAGCGCGCGAGAAGAAATGCTGCTGGGTAGTAACTTAAAGTTTTCTCGGTGGACTTTCTTCAAACACCTTCCGACACGAAAATTCAAATTAGCAACACTGTGTCAGCACAAATCCGTAGCCACTCTCTCCCACTTCGGAACGCTAACCCCCCGCCAGAAAAATCAGATTCATCTCTACGTCGACACTCTTCTTCAATGGAACAAGGTATTCAACTTTTCTCACTCGTATACAACACAATTCACACTGTCCCTGAACAAGTGCACTTCGCAATTGCGATTTCAGCGCATGAATCTCACTGCTGTTAGAGAGGTGAATGATGTGATGGAAAGGCACGTGGAGGACTCCCTCGCGATTTTGCCTGCGCTGAGCGATTGTTACCGCTCGCACTGCGGCTCTTCATGCGATAAGTTGAGTCTCGTCGATGTTGGAACTGGCGCTGGCCTTCCCGGAGTAGTTTTGGCCATAGCTCGCCCAGGTTTGTTCTTATGTCATGTACTCAATATCTGAATTGTGTCATTGGTCAGCGGAGTTCGTCGTGATATCTGATTCAATGGAATAGAGTGGGATGTAACGCTGATGGAGTCTATGAACAAGCGATGCGTCTTCTTGGAGCACGTTGTTGGTGTTATCGGTTCCTCAAACGTTCAAATTGTAAGAGGAAGAGCAGAGGTAAAATACACTCCTGTTCTTCTTTAACTAATTCCATCTGAATATTTCTTATTTTTTGTTTGTTAAATGCATCTTTTTATGCTACTTTGAATTGTTTTCCTTAGAGTTTATATTTTTTTTTTTGCTGAGGGTCTGGGCAAAAGCAGTAGAACCACACTTATTTATTAATCGTATGATTAAGTACATCATCCTTCTCTAGCAAGCAATAAAACATGTTTCTCAAAGAAGTCAGCTAAATTATTAGCTTACCTTTGAATATGCACAAATAAACAATTATGAAAAGTATCCCTTAATTTTCTAATCTCATCCAAGAGCTGAAATAATTGACCCTCCAAGTCGCAACCAGAATTCACGAATCTAATTATTTCAAGACAGTCAGACTTCACAATTAGATTCTGCAGTCCCTTATTATGGGCTACTAACAAACCATGAAATCAGCCTCGAGAACTGAACAAAGAGAAAGCCCACGAGAAGCAATAGCACCATTATTGCAGCAGACGGGACAACGGCGCCATCACAAAAAGGACATTATCGATATTAGTGTTACATTTATTTATTGCCATTAGAAAGGAAGAAAAAGGAGAGAATAACCAAACACGATTTTCCATGGTTATATTATGAAAGCAATCACTATGGGGATTATTATCCTCAATTGACATGGAACACTTTTCTTAAAGTGAAACATTTCCAATTTCCAAAGATCTTTACATTGCTGTTATGTTTTGTTTTACTTTTTGGCATCACTAACTTGTGATAATCTCAGTATACCTTCTACTGCTTGAAAATATGTCTTGTTCTGTGCATAGGGCAGAATTTAGGGCAGAATCCTTGCTTCAGAGAGCAATTTGATGTAGCAGTGGCCAGGGCTGTTGCAGAAATGAGAATATTAGGTAAATTGAGTACTTCCTAATTTAGTTCGTTGCATTGACACTTTGCGATTTGTAACTACTTTAAGTTTAGTGTTTGGTTTCTATTTTTGCATTTCCAGCCGAATATTGTCTTCCTTTGGTTCGTGTTGGTGGGTTGTTTATAGCTGCCAAGGGTCATGATCCTGAGGTACATGTAACAGATATTAAACAATTATTTTGCCAATTCATATATTATGCATTTAATAATGCCTGGTAGATTGCTTCATTTAATATTACTTGTATTTAACTGGTACTGATAATGATTAATGACCATAAACTTTGAAGCCTACTCCTGCTCCAGTGATTAAAATTGAATGCCAATACTGAAGGAGAACTTACGGACCTTGTGCATAGGAAGAGTTCACATGTCAAACAAGAATTCTTTCCAGGCATCCTCTAGTTTGAGTTCATTTTTAGGGTGTAGTGCTGATTTGTTAATGCCCTTAGAGGATATATTGTGCTAATAGTCTAGGAGTCAGTAAAAACTTTTTATTATTAAGATTTCGGAAAATTTTATCAAATTCTTCCAAACAGTTTGCCTGGAGCTGGAATAGATTATTGAAAAAAAGAGAAAGTGGAGGCTATTTTTACCCCCTTAAATAATTTGATTTGACTATTGGCTATTTAGTTTGTTTTTCATTCCTCTTGCCCTAGATAAACATTCAACTCAATCATTCATTACAATGACTCTGACAAGTGACTTATGTGTCCTGTACTCTTCGAAGTTAATATGAAAACTTTGTTAATGACTATATAAATAAATTATATCTCAATTGTGCTTATATTATTTGAGTTTAAATATGTTTTTCTGTCAGCACAAAGATTTTTACTGTCATTTAATAATGTGTTGGCAGTTGGAACATCATTTTACAAGTTATATTTCCTGCACAGTGATTGTGATGGTCAAATTCTTTTAGTAATTTGTCAATGCATGATTGGCTGATAATGTCAATATCTAATTGAATCTATATTATTTTTTTATTTTTTCAAATATGTACATTTCAATTCAAGCTGAGTTATTGTGTGGCTTTTCTATTAATGTCCATTGGACTTCTGAAGTTGTGAATCATCTATTTCCTACATGATGAATTTGGATAGGATGAAATTAAGAAAGCTGAAAGTGCCATCCAGAAGGTGGGTGCATCTCTATTGCAAGTTTGCTCAGGTACTCGGCTTTAAAGTCCGCTTTTGTGGTGTAAACTTTTGTATAGAGTTAAAATGTTTCAAACATGTTTATATTCTTGGAGTATAGGTTTAGAAGTGTTTATGTTCTGAAATGAAGTGGAGAGATTGATAGTTTCCTTGTCCAATAGCGCTAATCTGCTAACCACCACGTAAATAGATTAGTTTTATCACAAGCTTAAGAGGTAACACCAATTTATGGATTTGGTACCCCTTCCAACTCCCTCTTTGGTTGAGTGTTTTTTTAGCTAAGCATGTGATGCTTCTACAAAATGGTAGGGAGCTTAAGGTCAATGGGGAGTAGCTACGGTTGCCAATTCTCCAGTGACTTGTGAAGGACAAAACTTGATGAGAATTGATGGAGATCCTACGTCAATTAGATGTCAATTAGATGTCAATTTACATTATATAAGTGAGAGCAATCCTTATCTTACAAGTTGATTTGAAAGGTTGAGTTAGGCTTAAAGTTTGGTTCTTAATATAATATCAGAGCCTATCCTAGCGAGATTTGATTGGTCTATTGTGTCACTTGTTATCAGACTATTATTGGATCACCCACAAATATCTAATCTCACGCGTGAGATGTATCTGTCTCGGTTTAAGAAGAGTGTGTTGGAGGTCCTACATCGACTAGAGATAAAGTCAATCTACAATCTACAGTATATAAGTAACAGTAATTCTCACCTTACAAACCAGTTTTGTAAAGTTGAATTAGGTTTAAGTTCACTTCTTAATAATGACTTAGAGGTAAATTACCTTTTTTTTTATTGGCAAGTGTTCTTAGGCCATGTCAAGTTTTCTAGCATTTTTGCTGTGAAATTATAGTACCAAACTTTATTAATTTGTATCTATTTAATTTAATAGTTATATATAAATGTTTATAGATTGTAAATTTTATAAATTCAAGTTATCAATTCTCAGTTCTAGCATAATTTCTATGCGAAACAAAACCCTAGTTCAACCTTTTAACTTTGATCATGGAATAGAAAAGACAACTATTAACTTTGATCATGGAATAGAAAAGACAACTAGGAGAAATCATGCGAAAGCAAGAAATTAGAAGCTAGAACTGTAGCAGATAACTACATCAATTTCAAACTCAACAACCAATGACGAACTTTGGACATGCAGGTCAACAATAAAACCCACCTAGAAGAACTCTTGGTGATCATGCCATGCAACAAGGGTCCAAACACCTCTCCAACATTGTTGCTCCTCCCACTACAATGGAGATGAAGCCAACTTTCCTTAGCTTAATCAATGCTCATCTATTTATCGGAATGGACCATGAGGATCCCTACACACTTGTCAACATTACATTAGTTGTGTGGAACCATAAGAATTCCACAAGTGTCAACATTACATGAGTTGTGTGGAACCATAAGAATTCCACAAGGAGAATAAGAAGTTGTGTATGTTCAACTTTTTCCATTTTCTCTAACTGAGAAAGCTAAAGCCCGGTTACAATCTCATCCAATTTATAGCCTAACTTATTAGAGTGTTATAGAAGAAAAATTCTTGAATAGGATCTTTCCACCTACCAAATACATCAGTGTCAAACTAGAAATCTCTACCTTCAGGAAAGAACTTGTTGAACCATTTTTGTGAATCTTGAGTGCAATTCAAATCCTTGCTTAAGAAAATGCTCAAGCCGTGGATTTGGAGTTTTGTTTTAGCTAAGTATAATTAATCATGGGAGATACGCATAATTGATTATGTTTCCAAAAGAGAGGAAACATAATCAATTATGATATTTTTTGGAAGCATAATTAGTTATGTGTGCTCGCAAAATTAATTAGGTATTGTGCGTCCAATGCATGGTTAGAAATCCTTTTATAGGCAAGAATCTCTCTCATGTACAATGAAAGAAAGGAGGGGAACTTACGCAATTGTCTTGGAGTCTAGCTGGCTTTCTCGGGTGATCTTTAATTAGTGAGGGCACTCCATCCATCTTCATTCTCAAATCGTTGCATATCAACAAAAATATACATTATCGAAACTTATTTTTCTTTGTTTGTGAATAGGACTCACCTGAAACAAAAAAGGTATTAGAGATTTATCTCAACTTAGGATAAGCTTGTTTAATATATTATGGCTTTATCAATTGTTTGATCCAAGTACTTAGTTGTGTAAGCTTATCCATCGAATTCCTCTTATATGATCAAATTTATGGATAACTAAATTAAATGTTACGGGTAGAATTAGCATTGATGAGGTTTTTACGTATGAGCTCATAAAAAGTTAACTTTTCACCGTAACCGTAAAGACAAGTTTTAGAGTTTTAAAAGCTAATACAAGTGAGTTAGTGTAACACTTTTATGTATGAGCTCATAAAAGGTAATACAATTGTTTGATGCAAGTACTTGTTGTGTAAGCTTATCATCGAATTCCTCTTATATCATCATATGATAGATAACTAATTCCATATATTCTTATTATGATTTTGTTAAGACATATATCTATATGCAAATTACTACAATTTATTAACTTGAAACTTTTTCATATTTTTAATTTTATAAGTTAAATTAGGATCACATTTTTTTAATGTAGTATTTAAAAATAATAATCAACGATACATATAAAACATGAAAACAAAACTTTTCAATGCTTCATTATATAGTAATGCATAATGATAGTAAAAAAAATAGTTGATTTGACAATTCTTTTATATATATATATATATATATATATATATATATATATATATATATATATATATGAAAAATATTAGTTTGATACTCCTTTTCTAAAAAACATTCATATGACACTAATTTATATTAATAAAATATTATAAATAAAATAATAATATTTTTTTAGTTTTAAATAGGTGTAAATGATGCATCACCATATATATATATATATATATATATATATATATATATATATATATATATATATATATATATATTTATTTATAATAATCACTAGCTATTAGATATAGATATGATGAAGTTTTGTTTCTTTTAATTGAATGTACATTGGGATTATGACTTTTTTCTTTTTTATTATTTCGAGACGTCTGAGTAAATCCCTAAATTAGTTATCAAGATTGTATGGTTTGGAGGTGTTGGAATTTCATTTCAATTTATTTGTTTCGTATCTGGATTACGAGCTAGCTTGTAGAAGTAACTTTACATTGATGTTGTCATTTCCAGTGGAATCACAAAGCCCATATGGTCAGCGAACTGCTGTGATATGTTCAAAGGATCGTCCTACCCCATCGAAATATCCCCGTGATCCAGGTACACCAGCCAAAGAGCCATTGTAGCTAAGTTGATGCTAATTCTGACCGCAGTGTTTTGTTATTTTTATTAGCCAGTCCCATCACTCTTTGAACTAACGAGAATCATTTAAATTTGCTACTAAGGGGAGGGTACAACAATATATTTAACGTGCACCAGTGGTTAGATTTTCAGTTCACATAGAACAAGCTTAGTATCTGGTGCTACGACGTCGTTCGGGATATACATTACCGGCATATACGCAGGGTTTTACAATATTTTTGTCTTTGTATAGATAACGACACGGAAATTGCAAGCTGTCTTTATCTTCCTCTCCTGCGTGTCATGTATTCATTACACATTTGCTCTATGATTGGAATCTGGAGGCCGACGGTTTGTGCTTGTCGAAACTTTTACACCACTAAACACCATAACTATGATGATGATTTGTATCTGACGCGACGTCTACGTCTGCAACGAACCCATTCAGTTTAGAATTGTGAGTGTCTGATGTTTACACACGACGCAAGAGATTCACAAACCGATACGTTGGAATTCCAGGCACTGGGGAAATGACTGCAACGGTGTTACATAAGGCCTTAGCCTCTTCTCGGATAAATAAAAAAATTACATTTTTATAATTACACTAGTTATTTGACAACTTACTACTTTTAATACTTTTAATGATAATATAATTATTACGAAAATAAAATTTTATATTAAAATAAAGAATAAAATAATAATTATTAGATGGGTGTAAAAGTTTGTGACATTTCAAAATATCATGATCTTAAATAAAATTCTTAAAAGAATCTAATAAACACATTATTATCAAGATTCTAGATTAAAACTTAAAAAGTAATAAATTTTAAAACTTTTCAGATTCAGTTTTGTTTTTCAAATTTAATTAATGTTGTATATTTTCGTAAATGTATAATTTATTCCCTTTCCTAAGTGTCGTTGAATGGATGGTGGAATTTAACAAATAAAGAGATAAATTATTTTAATCGTAAAGTAGATAATGATATATTACAGTAGCTTCGTTATTTACAAAAGAAAACAAGGAATAAATTATTTTAAAAGTTTTGTGGAATAATTTCTCATAGAACGAATCTATGAAACAGGAAGAGAATATTAATATTTTAATAATGTCTTTTCAATTTAAAGCACTAAGAATATATATTATTATATTATTACAATGAATTGTCAAACAGATGTTTTGTTTTAAAGACGTGAAAAGTATCAAGTTTTTATAATGGAAGAGATAACTCATGGAACAAAATGATGGTTGAATTGACCTTTATTCGGAAAAGGTCGATTAACGGTGTTTTTTTGTGTCAATTAAGAAATCTGGTTTTGTCTACTTATATGCCGTCAAACAAAAAATAATAGTAATGTTTATATTCTTATTTATAAAGGACACTTCTAATAATAAAGAAATGATTATTGCTAGACTGCCTCACAAAGGGAAAATGGGCCATTGATACGGGAAAGAAGAAAAGAAAACATCATATAGAGAAGAAACTTTTAATCCTATTAAGAGTAAAATTATGGAAAATGTATGGAATACAGTTTTGATTATGATAGCACATAAATTTTTATATATGCAAAAGAAAGATGACCTAAAAGGTCTAAATTATTTTATAAACGTTAAAAAGCGATTTATACATTTTTAATATGAAATCAAGTTTTATTTGCATTCAGAAAATTATTTTAAATTATAAATTAATTTAATTTTAATTATGAAATGACAATCCAATGTTACTGATATTAAAATCGTTGAGTTTGTATTTTGACATGTTAGATTAATTTCGATTAAAAAATGTTATTGGTAAAAATTTTGTGATAATACAATTAAAATATATACAAGATAATGAAATTAAAATATAAGAGGATTTGAAAATATAAATAAAATTTATGTCATCTTTTGAAATTGAGACGATATTTTTATCTCGATTTGATATGATTGAACATTGTATAATAAGAAAATATATTTTTTTGTGTTATTTAAACTTTGTTTTTAATGTTGTATTTGTGTTGTAAACCTAATTTATATGATAAATAAATAAAATTGAAAGAGTGTGTGAACTTTAATAATTTAAACTTGGACATGAAATTTATTTTGTGCAAATTGAATAAAATGTTTGACTGGGTCTAATAGAAACATACTTAACATCACTTAAAAAAAAACAATCAGTTCTATAATAGTTGTTTAATAGGATGTAGTTAAAAGTATTGGCCTTCAATAACGATTCAACGAACGACGTTGAAAGATACTTTCAATAATATCGATTATAATCATAACCATACTTTCAACATTAGTACTTATTACACAAAACGAACTTCTCTATCGGCCAACAGATCCTTGCACAAAAACATTTTCTTCATTTGGTTACACTCCAAAACTCTCACTTGTCTTCTAATATACCCAACTTTCTTTGGTTTGAGTTTGAACCTTCTTCCATGAAGGAACAACGAATTGGGGAAAAGGTGTGACTCCTATGTCGTACCTTTAAAATTAATAGCTCCCGAAGAAAATTCCAAACATCCTTAATGGTTTGAGGAATGGGTCCATTTTAAACTCCTTTAACCTTTGCTAGGTTCAAACCCACCCCTTGGACGTACATGGCATGATTTAGATCTTCAAATCGATCTTATAAAAGCATGGAAGAACAATGGAGTTCAGCAATAAACTTACTAACGGTTGGAATTAGATATTGGTCCAAAAGTGGGATATTTTGCAGTGTCTGATAATAAATAAATACATGTATAACAAGATACCAACTAGTTAACCCTTTTATTTTTAACATAATCACCTAAATAATATCATCACTTCCGCTTCTTGCAAATAATAATAGCAACACTAAAAAAACATGCTAACTTAGAAAATGCTAACGATGACTCTAATAACAGCCTATGTTTATAAAAAAAAAAAAAAAAAAACAATTTAACAATATATTATTCAAATTTAATATTCAATCAATTCAATTACAAATTCAATCAAGTAGGTGGAGAGATAAAAATATCACAATCAATAACTAAAGGAATAGAACAACTTACCTAGGCTAGCATAAGGGAAAACCATAATAGTAATAGTAGTAGAGAATATGAAACCTAAAATGAAGAATATGAAGGAGGTATGGTGTACAATGGAGAAACACAAAATGGAGATCATCCAATACTTGACAATAGGATGATATTAACGATTGATGACAACGAAAATGAGTTAAAGAAAAAAAAAAAAAAAAAGAGGAATGGAGTTAAAGAGGAGACAAGATGAGCAAAAAGTTCTTAACCTAATTGTAATGCTCTCAATGACAATAAATACTTATATAATAGAGATTCAAAATTGGTTATTACAGAATACATGTTTAAAACTTGTAAAATATTATAACTTTGTCATTGCACAACTTTCAACATTGGTTATCAAAAACGTTGTTGAACGCATCTTGTATAATAGTGGTGTGAGGGTGTTCAATCTTTGAAAATTGTTTAAAATCAATATTGTAATATTATACATGTTTTTAATTGAATATTTTAATTGATTTTTTTTTTTGGGAAATGTTAAAGTTATAGTCTTTGTGGTATGATATTGTAAAATTTGTTAATTTTGTTTGTAAATTTGTTAAAAAGAATAAGAATTCATCTTGTTAATCTTAACTTGAAAGTAATTGACTAACATTTTATTTAAATTTGCTAACAAATTATATTTTGTGCAACGAATTTGCTTTTTTTTTTAAGATAATATTATTCAATTCGAACATTTTTTTATGCATATCCATATACATTGTTGTTACATGATATAAAAAGTTTGATATATAGTTACATAGTGACAATTTGATCGATGCTACATAAAGTTGGTGTAGCATATGCTAAATCAATTATATAAAGAGTCAACATTCAAAAATCGATGCTATTGAATTAAACTCCATACTAGACACAAATTCAACATTATTAATAATTAACATCAGTCTTTAGTTAATACCATCCATCAAAAGTCTTTAGTTGATAGCATCGATCAAAAATCAAGAATAAATATAACATTTCTTATAGTAATATAAATATTCAAATATTATAACAATAATAGTAATACTTATTTTTATTTTATTTTTATTTTTTAAGCTTGGTGTAATTATAATGATAATAATATTATTATTGTCATTATTATTATTAAAATAAGAAGTAGTTTTAAATACAAAATGAATATTTTCAATTATATTATAAATAATTATAAAATATTTTTTGCTGCAATTCATAGTGATTTATTAAGATATAAATTTTTATTCCAAAACATATAAATAATACTTTTGTACGTAAATCATTGAGTTATTAAATTGAATATTAAAGCATCCTTTGCAAATAACTGTTAATTTTTACAATATCCCAATCGTATACAATGATTAGCAGCTCAATGAGTTCAGGTGTATGCACTTTTCTTTCCCCTTTCAGAGGAACCTTCGGTGGGGTTAGTTCGTACATTTCGCTTGAATCAAGAGAATGAAATAAAGATATTTTTATTTTTTCTTTCTCAAGTCTAAGACTTTTTTTTTTCTTAATTAAAGAAAAATGGTACTGTTTCTTTCTCCTCCCTGCTCCCATGGAATCCCGCAGCTTAATAGTTATGGATATATCACACCTTAAAATTTCTTACCACCTCCTTTTCTTAAAGGCGTTCAACAAAATTACATGTTAACCCTTATAGGAACAATATCAATCCATTCACAAAAAAGAAATACAAATAATATTAATGGGTTGCATATTTTCTAAGTAAATGTATTATCTTTCTTTCAGTAAACATCTCCATGAAGAAAGTCCTGCTTAAAGAAATGGTCATTACAATTTTACACAGCAACTTACACATATAACAGTTTTTTCTTTTGCTTTATGTATATCTCTATCACATTACATTACTTATGCAATCTTACAGTTTCTCTCTAATAGTTACATGTAAAAAATCACTATATAAGAAGGTAAAAGAGGAAAAATCAGGTTGAAAAAAGAGGAAGAAAAACCTGCCAAACTTTGACATCACAGTCCAAACTGCCACTATAAACAAGAAGAGATAGTTGAGAAGGGTGATGAGTATGATCAAGCGTTGCAGTTAGGCTCTTAATCGGACTCCGATGCCCTTCCAAAACCGATAAGCAAGAATACTCCTTCTCAACCCCTCTCCAAATACGCACCGTTTTATCCTCCGAACCACTACACACCAAATCCGAAACCACAGCCAAGCACAAAATGGACCTAGTGTGCCCCCTCAAAGCACCAACCACCGCCAATTTACCATTCTCTCCCTGCTCCCAAACCAGTATCGATCTATCGCATGCACCGGAGTACAACACGCACCCGTCACTGCTCAGAGCCAAAGCGTTAATCCCTGACTTGTGCTTCTCCAACGTGTCCACCACCGAGTGTTTCTTCTCCCCTTCCCGTTTTCTCCAAACCCTGATTCTCTTGTCCGCGGATCCCGTGTACACGTGTCCGTCTTCAGAAACCGTTACTGCGTTTATGGCGTCGTCGTGCGCGTTCCGTATGGACTCCAAGCACGCGAAGTCTTTCGTCCGCCAAACCTTGAGCGTGCGGTCCCAAGAAACGGAGTACAGCAGCGTTCCGTCGTGGGACAAGGCGAGGGAGGAGACGGTGTCCACGTGGTGAACCCAGGTGCACTTCTTGTGCCGCCGAATCTGCACGTGGTTCTTGGGGAGCAAGATTTTGGTGACGCGGTCACCTAGCGTGGGGAGAGTGGCCACACGCGTGAACCGCTGGTGGTCGTGGTCCTGGGTGGTGATTCTCCAGACGCGGATTTTGTGGTCTTGGTGTGCGGTGAAGAGCTTGTCGGAGTGGACTACTATGGACTTCACAGCACCTTTTCCCGCGGTTACGATGTTGGTGTTTGGTGGGTGTTCGGAGAGGAAAAAGGTGTGGTTCCATGATCTGATTTGTCTGTCGGAGGAGCCAGTGTAGAGGAACTTGCCGGCGAGGGTGAGGGAGGAGGTGTAGGAGGAGTTGTGGGGTTTGAGAGTGGCGAGGCACGTGTGAGAGGTGGTCGAAGCGTTGAAGAGGTGTGAGTGTGAGTTGAGGGAGGGAACTGAAGCGAGACTTTGCTGAGAAGAAAGAGTATTATTGGTGTCGTTGAAGGATGCGGTGCGTTCCATGGTGAGAAAAAGTGGTATGGTGGAAAGGAAAGAAGGTTTTTGACTTTATATAAATGGTGTACAAAAATTATTTGGTACTTTCCAACATCATACCCTGCTAAGTGGGGCATGCATGGAGCTACATGGTTTACATAGCCTAGTTAGCCCTTGGGTTTCTGTTCAAATATCTTTTTATATCTACCTACTTCTTATGTTTGGCTTTTTGCAATGCTACTCATAGTTTACTCAAATTTTCCTCCTTTTCAAGAACTATAATACTAAGACTTTCTCTATGTTGCTGTCATATTTTTTTTTATTTTGACACAATTCAGTTGAAGAAATGGAAACGAAGACAATGATTTCCGCAGATAATAACATGATTAGAAGGTGCATTCGATGGTCATTATTTATTTTTTAGATTTTGTTATTAGGGTTACAGTACACAATGATTTTTCATTTGGATATGTGCACGTGTTTCACGACTATAGATAACCCAAATCCGGAGTATCTAATTGGATTTCCTGCATAAATACGTATCAGATACCCACACTTGAAGAAATTGCAACAGTTTAAATACTTGGTTTAATCCTTTATTTTAAATTCACGTTCAGAATTTTTTATATATAAAGAGAAATATGAGGCGAGACATGAAGTAATGAACGGGCTTCATATTGTTAAGGCATATCTTTCGTCATTAAAAGTTGGGGTCAATCCTTCATAGACTTTGTTCACCCATAATAAAGGATTCACCTGTCTTAACCGAAAATTCGTACAAGATAATACAAGAACTTTGATGATAAAAACCAAAAAAAATATACAACAATATTTGAGAATTTGCTAGAACTATATAACAAACCCTTTTAAGTTGATCAAACACTCAATTATTTTAATTAACCTTGCTGCTAATCTTTGTAAAAGTTCTCCAACACTAGGTCCTGCTGGCATGAGGTTGTGTTGTTTTCCAAGTTCGGACTAGTTGGCAACAAATAGCATAAAATAATCCGTGAATATGGATGTGTCAATGACTATATCTATATGGGTAGATAACAATTGCACTAGCATCATGGTGGCTGTTACTATCATCTTTTCTAGCTGCTGCTGCTGCATATCATGTAATTTCATGAGCACCAAGTCCATATGAATGAAAGATACATGTAACAGGGACATTAAATAGAATTGTCGGTTATACAGACAGGGACTGTTGAATATGTCTTAGAATTGCCTGGTTAACAACCATGGAGACCCAGATAATAAAATGAGAAAAACTTAAAAAATAGAAAAAGCTGTGAAACTGATTTGGAAGAACACTATTTTATATATACTAAGCATTTATATATCTTTAAAAGACTTGGCTTATAATGATGGAGTAAGTTAGAAATAAAGCAGACTCATCGCGGAAAAGATGGGGGAAAGAACAGCATAGACATCAGGTGTGTGATGACTGCACCAATAGTGGGGGATTCTAGTGTGTTGTCCTAGTGTCTCTTCCAGTATTACACAACTTATCTTACTCAAGGTGCAGGTCCCCTACATATTTGCCCAACATCAATTTTATTCCCTTAAATTATGTTTAAATGCCAACCAATGTAATGTTAGATGATTTTTTCAGTATATGTATATGTATATGCAGAAAACAAATAGTGATATGCTACTGTTAGTGTAGAATGGACCCATTTGGCTTTAACTAACTAGCTCTTGGTCCCTTATGTATCCATGCATGCCCTCCTTGTCTACTTGTCTTCATTAATTATGTCTCACTCATTACTTCACATGTGAATTTGCTTCTGAAAAATATATATATCTATATGTATATATATGTGCACGTCCTCTTTTCTTACCAACCATGCTGTAATAACAGTAAGCATGTTACTGTCCAGTTTTTCATGGTAGTGATGCAATAACACGTTAATTAAAATGAAAAAAATATACTAATTACATTTTTTTTTCTTTCATAAAATGACTGTTCTTTCCTTAAGAGATACTCAAGCATCTACCATTTTGTCTAATCAAACAGGGGCCTCTGATGGGAATCATGGACCCTATTAACCAGTGGCAATTGTTTTTGTCAACCCATCATTGAATTTTCTTGCCCCCATACCCTTTTGCAGTTTATGGTGAGTTTCTTCATAAGTCATAACCACTGGAACACTCATTTAATCTGGACCCTCCTACTTGGAGTATCCGTTTTCCACGCCCTTTGTTCCCATTGGAACAGATCCAATATTGATTTGGGTCCTTCATTTGATGGATGCAACGCCTTCATTCATTTTCTGTCCCACCATTTGTAGAGAAGGTCCATTCTTCTTCTCACACGTTGAATATTTCTTCCATATTCTATAAAACTCTTGTGCTTCATTATTCATTTATCCTTAAAAAATATTAAACATTATCTCTTCTTCCATTTTTAAACAGATTTGTAAATTAGAAATTAAGCTTATGACCTCACTCACACTATGCTAGTTTCTTCGTGGTCGGAGATATATGAACTTCATTGATTTTTCCTAATTAGAGCACTGCAGTCCAATGAATTTTTTGAGACAAGATAGGGGAAAAGAGATGTGTCGGTGTGTTATATTTGATATTATTCTTCATGTGGTATACACCACATGTGTATGTACAGTAAAATTAAATTATAAATATAAAATAGTTTAATTTTTTATTTAGTAAAATATAAGAAAACACATGTTTGTAGTAAAAATATCTACTTATAATAAATACATATAAATTGTTAAGGTAAAGGGTAACAAAAAAATAAAATAAAACTTAAATTGAAAAATATTTTGAAAACTTTTATTGAAAATAAATTTTATTCTATATTTAAAATATTTAATAATAATTTAAGTATGTCTCTCTTGCCCCTTCACTTATGCAGTTAATTCACATGATAGAAAGCATGTATTGAATTAGATTGATTAGATTTTATTTAAATAACTAACGTGTTTTTCTTCATCGTCTATATGCTTATCGGTTAAAAATAATATATGCATGGTCAATATTCCTTTTTGTAATATCAGCTAATGAATTTTTGTTATGTAACAGTCAACCATAGTTTTCAATTTGAACAGCGTAATTTATTTCACATTAATTTAAGTTGTTTTTCTTCTAAGTAATATCTTAATGTAAATAATTGCTTTTAATCCTTCATAACTAATTAACTTTCATTTTTTTAGACATAATTGATCACATTTTAAAATTAGAATTTACATACTTATTATCCAAGTAAAAAATATAAATTAAAGCTTATAATTTATCTAATTATATATATACTATTCGAGACTTTATTCAACAAATTCTTCTGTGTACATTAATAAAAATATTGACACATAAAAATAAAACATGTCAGTAATTAAACATTAAAAAGGTAATTTTAATAAAATTTGTCGGGGTGAGGAAAAATAAAAAAATCCTGAATATTTATTATAATAAAAATTAAAGCATTTAAGGAACTTTATGTTTTTTTTTTCTTAATATCTCACTGATGCATATATTATTATTATTGTTATTGCTTTACTTTAAAAATAATTTAAAAATTATTTCTGAAGAAATGTCTCATTTAATGAAAATAAATAGTAATACTTCTTTACATATTTTAAGTTTGATTTTTTGTAGAGAAGAGGAAAAAAGAAAGAGAAAAATATCATCAATAATATGGTAAAAAAATTAAGATATTCTCACCGAAAAAAAAGGAAAGACTTCAATTTGGATAAGTATTTTAGAAATATATGAAAATTATTTTATTATAATATATATGAAAATACTACTTATTCCTTAAATTTTACTTCTTTGATAAATATATATTTGAATTTTTATTTTATTTTATTATTCCTTAAATTTTAACTCTTCACCAATAGACACTAGGCTTTACCTTCTTTTAGGTTGATCTTTAAATTTTCAATTTTTATAAATTGATACTTTAAACTTTGATTATATTCTAATTTATTTTTAAAATTTATTATTTTATAAATAAATCATTTTTTCTACCGTATAAGAGTTAAATTATTTATTTTAACAAATTGTAATTTTAAGTGATAATATGAGTGCGTGGAATAGCTAACAGGTGATAATTAAATTTAATAAATGTCAAAACTTTAATCAACCTAATACATGTTTGTAATGTACGTGTTTTGGTTTTAATTCAAGCAGAATGAATAATTATGTTTAAGTAGAAGGAATGAAAATAGTAATGTAAGACTAATAAAAGGTATACATGGTTTGAACTTTTAGTTAGTATTGCGCTTTTAGTTTTTGAACTTTTCTTTTGGTTGTAGTAGAAAAAAAAAATGTAAAACAGGGAATGAAGTCCGGAAACGTTGGGGGCAAATAGAAATTTCACAAAAATCTTTACCTTTTGGGCTGGCCGAAAAATTTCACTATTTTTGAGACAGACATTCGAATACAGGCGCCTTCTTACTGCACCTCCATGATATCAAGCTGCACCTTCATATGATAGTTGAAAAATAAAATTATCATTCTTTTAAAAATTTTAATCTAAAATTATCTTTCACCTTCACTCTACTTTACTGTGCCGTTTTTCCATTTCTTCTCCCGTGCACCTTCACCGTTTATAGTTGTTGCACTACAGCTAACTGTTCCTCCATCAACGGTGATGGTATTTTAAAAATTATGATAAAAGTGTTGATATACAGTGAAGTGTGTAACTCGCAATAAGTGTTTCATTTCCAATTGAAACATTTAGATATGTATTTCAGTGTATGAGGACGGCATCGTGAGAAGAGGCCATTAAAAAATAACTAATTAAAAAATAAATTCCAAAGTAAGTATTAATATATATATATATATGTAATTTTAAAAATTGGATAATCAACATTCAAATACTACTTATTATTATTATTCAATTTTTATAAATTAAATTTTTATTAAGTACCACTAGAACCATCTGATTTAACATCATGTAATGGTTGTGATAAAGTTAAGATTTTAATCTAGAAGACGTTTATATATATATTGATGGAAGTGATTTTTGACTTTTTGTTATTTCTGGTTTCGATATGATATTACGAATTCAAGCACGTTCCTCTGTCAATGACTTTACTTGGAAGTTGGATGCAATTTCTAAATGAGGGATATTTTCTTAATTATGTCAAAATAATATTTTCTTACAATCCACTTGGCACAACATCACGTAAGATCTTTCGCTACCACCAAACTTAGGTCAACAAATCCATTCTGAACGAACTCCTTATCCTAGAAGCTTCTGCACATGAATAAAAAAAAGAATTTGAATCGTAAGCACAACCGTGTATGGATTGGCGCAATCTGTTGATCAAAACTTCCAGATTTTTTTATGAGTCAAATAAACTTCTGAAAGAGAAGGTTGAATCCAGACGTCAATGTTGAACATGACGGCGTGAAATTTCTCTATTATACTTCTGATGAATGGCGAACAATTACTTTCTGAATAATAATGTATTAATGTAATAAACAAAAGCCTTTACACATGACAAACTACAAAAAATTCTAACCTTTGACCTTAACTTAACCCATGCTTTTGGTTGATTTCTGATCATAACTACTAGCAAAAGCAAAAACATCTATGGCTATAAAAACCCTTGAATTGGTCCCTTTGGAAACACTCATAGATCTTATCTTTTCCTTTACCCAATCAATTGAGAAATGGAAGGGAACAACTACACTTCCTGGGCTGATCAATGGGATGATGGACCAGACCCTGTGACGGTTGGTTCCAACAATAGAAAGAGCAACGACAATAGCACCAAATACAAGCAAAAGCTGGGAGAGGGTTTTGGCAAGACCAAAGCAGTGGCCTCCACCGGTGTGAAGAAGTTGAAGGATGGTACATCCGTTGGCCTTAACTGGATCAAGACCAAGTATTCCAAAGCCACTAACAAACACTGATTTCAAACGTTTCTTCTGCATTTTTCTAGATTGATATTCATTCATTGTAATCTTCTACTTTCATTTTTCTTTTCCTTTCTTTTACTTTAGTGCTTTCTATGTCTTCAATTTCATCCTTTGTGAATTCGTTTATTCTTGGTAGTTTGTATAGTTGAGTATGATCCATGTACAAGGATGTTTCTGTATTATATGTTTGTCATGCTAATTATCGTATGCCTTAGTCTCTATACTTTATAACTGACAGTTTTGTGGAACAGAACAGTTTATTTATTATGTTATTAAGAAAAAAATCGTGAAAAAATGTGATCTATATAAAAAATATCATTTTTTATTGATTAATATTTATACCACCTCTAAGAAAGAAAATCTAATACCGTTGCAACGGTTAAAATGTTTGTCAAATTCTTATAAGTAAAATTAATTTGTTTGACAAGCATTATAAACTATAAACATTTACGAGCCAACAAATGAAAACTAATTGGAAATGTTCTAAGTTGTTTACCTGATCATGATCTCTGATAATAAATGAGAAATTAAAAGATGTGCTCCGTTGTAAGAAAGTTCCTGGTTAACGTTTCATAAGATAAATAGAGTTACAAAATTACATATTTTTATGTAGTATTTTAGGAATATCTTAGAGGTCCAATATCATCCATATTATAAATGATTACAAGAAGAAAAAATAGTTAAATTAATAAATAAAATTGTATAAAAGGTGATTAGGATGTTTATATGTCTATTATTATACTCATCAATTTAACGTGTAATAATGTGGTGTGTAACAATCAAATTGAGGGTTGAATGAAATTTGGTTTATTGTTATAATTGTAAGCAAAAGGCCTTTGAATATGTTCGTTTTAGTACATTTAACATAATGGTTAATTAATTATAAATTAAGTTGATTGATTGTATGACAAAGACAAATTATGAATGTGCACAAAGTTAGAAAAACAAATAAGTTCTAAACAAGTTTGATTTATCTCTCCGTCTTTAGTTTCTCTTCTGGTTCAGTAGGATTAGTGTCACACAAATCTTATGTTTAATTTGGACAAAAACTGAAGTAAAAGATTGAAGAAAAAAATAAAAATAAAACATAAGAATAATGTTACGTCAATTGTTTTTAATACGTGGATTGTTCTTAACCCACTCGATGAGGTCTACTTGTAAGAGATTTCTAATACTAAAATAAATAAGAATACAAGAAAAGTAAATGCAGTATTTAAGTGAATGAATAATGAGATAGATATGTCATCATAATTCATGTCTATAGAACCTTTCTAATAAAGACTTATCATTATCATTGAATGGCAATTTTGAAAGTTTAAAATCTCAAGAGTAACTCCCTTAGTTAATTATTGTAATTAGAATTAATGAGAGAATTATAAAAAATTTATTACAAATTCAGTTAAATCTAGCTCTACTATTTAAGTTGGGGATCAATAATAAAAGATAAAAAATAAATAAATGTGAAAATTTTTCTTATTTATTTGGATGACGAATAAAAAAATAGTAAAAGAATATAAATAAGTATACGAATAAAATTTACATCAACTAAAAATCATTCTCACTATGTTATATGTTTATCCCATAAAGTTGTTTATTAATTTTTTATTCAGTTATAAGAGAACTGTATCATAAAGAATAATATATATATATATATATATACTTTTAACTGCTGCCAATAATCTTTCTCAGTTACAATTTTTTATAAATAATAATTGAGCACACTTAATAGATTCATATGAACTTACTATGCATATACTCAATCAACTGAATTAAATATCTTTTCCTTTTCATTGCATTTAATAGTGAGAATATATGATGATACACGACATATGACATCATTAAAATAGTCAAATCAGTAAATGATGAAAGCAGTGCACATAGCTAATTAACATTAGACATTAAAATAATATATATATATATATATATATATATATATATATATATATATATAAAAAATAAATATATATATATATATATATATATATATATATATATATACAGGAATTAAATTAATATATATATTTACAGAAACTAAAAAATGAAATATTAACAAGAATTAAGATAAAAAGTTGTGATATTTATAAAAACAATATTTTCATAAACTAGACAAATTTTCATATATTAAAAAAATTAAAATTACTTTAAATTTGATTTATAGATAAAGATGAATATCTTAAAAAAAAATATTTTGATTGCAATTAGTTTATTTTCGTATAATACATACTTTTCATGACAACGTAATTTAAAAAATATATTTGATTTTTCATGTTTAAGCCATTTAAAACTTAAACTAAATTGAATAAATATTTATCTAATTCTAAGATTTAATTCATTAATTAACTATATCTTTGTTTACCATCTTATAACAGAAAAAAAAATATATTGTATTTTTCATCCCTTAAATGGATTTTGAAACATTTACTCATATGTCCATTTTTATCCCTTGATTAGTATTGGATTTGACGGCCCATTGGAGGATGACGACTACTCATCCTAAGAGTCCTTGTGTATTTTGAACAAGGGAGTAATCAACTTTTTAATTACAAAATATGATGAAGTATTTAATTGATTAATTATAATTTTTTTTGTTTTTAACCCAAATTAGGAAGAATTAATATGTCATAATTTCATTTGAATTAAAAAGAATTACTGTAACGAAAACCATTCTTGATATCTAACCATTTTCTAATCTGAAACAAAGTTAAAATAATTCAAATCAAATTAGATTCTCTAATAAAAAACTATCTTCATTTCATTTCATTTCATTAGAAAAGAATGAGAGAAAATCTGATGGAGAAATGAAAAAAAATAAAGGAGTAAGAAAAGTAAAGATAATAACAGAAAAAGGCCTGGAAAATTCAGCAGTTTACTAGCTCCATTGAGCTCAGTCACTCGCACTTAAACTTCCACTCCCACTTCCAGGCAGCAATTGACAGTGTCATATCTCCTTCTACAGACAGAGCCACGCAACAAAATGTCCATCCCAATTCCCAACCGTCAATTGTTCATAGACGGTAACTGGAAAGCCCCTGCTCTCGGCAAACGGATTCCCATCATCAACCCTTCCACTCAACAGATCATCGGTTCTTTTTCGCGCTCTTCTTCTCTATCCACCGCCTCATTAGATTTCATTTTCAATTCAATCTCATTTACACACACTTTTCTTGTGAGTGCAGGGGATATCCCAGCCGCTACTAAAGAAGACGTCGACCTCGCCGTCGCCGCCGCCAAAGCCGCCCTCTCCCGCAACAAAGGCGCCGATTGGGCCTCTGCTTCCGGCGCTGTTCGGGCCCGCTATCTCCGCGCCATCGCTGCCAAGGTTCTTACTTCACTCGCCTCTATTTTCTCTCTTCTATTGATCCGTTTCCTTATTTCCATTCTCCCTCGCAGGTCACCGAGAAAAAACCTGAGCTCGCAAAACTCGAAGCCATCGATTGCGGAAAACCGCTGGATGAAGCCGCGTGGGACATTGTAACCTCGCATCCCTAAATTGAAAAGTAAAATTAATGAAAAACTAATTAAACTTAAATCATCGAGCATGGTTGTTTGTTTTGTGTAGGACGATGTTGCTGGTTGCTTTGAGTTCTACGCTGATCTGGCTGAAAAATTGGACTCCAGGCAGAAGACTCCGGTGTCTCTTCCCATGGACACATTCAAGAGTTACGTTCTTAGGGAGCCAATTGGGGTTGTAGGATTAATAACTCCCTGGTACTACCTTTTTCCTTCTTCTTTTTTACCCGCTTTGATCAATGCTCGTCCTATATATAATTGATGGTTATTGAGTGTTGTGGTTTTAGGAATTATCCTATGTTGATGGCTACGTGGAAGGTTGCTCCGGCTCTGGCAGCGGGTTGTGCTGCAATATTGAAGCCCTCTGAGTTGGCATCTGTGTATGTTTTGTTCTCGTTGACTGTTGCAGCTTGCTTCTTTGTTTTGTTGGTTTATGCTCACGCTGTGTGTTATGTCCAATTTTTAGGACCTGCTTGGAGCTAGGTGAGATTTGCAAGGAAGTGGGGCTTCCTTCTGGTGTGTTGAACATTCTCACTGGATTAGGACCTGAAGCCGGTGCTCCATTAGCAGTCCATCCTGATGTCGATAAGGTTCAATTCCATTCACTTTTTGTAATAATTGGAGTTCTATTCTATGGGGTTGTATCTAGTATCTGTCTTGCATAGTTGCATGTATTGTTAATGCAATGTATTGAATTTGCAAAGCTAATGTGACATCGTGACTATAACTTCTTGGACAGATTGCCTTTACTGGAAGCTCGGCAACTGGGAGCAAGATTATGACCGCCGCAGCTCAGCTGGTCAAGGTATTTTTAAGCAGCTATCTTTTTAACACCTTGTTTGATAGAGGGGGAAAAATATAGAGGAAGTAAGTTGATAGCAAAAGAAAAGAAGAGTTTACAAATAAATTGGAAATAAAGTATTTGGTTGAAGAGAAATAGAGTAGAAATAAATGTGCTTTGTGAAAGAAGAATGGAGTTGAATTGAAATAAAAAAGAGAAAGGATTTACATAAGAATTAAAATTAATAGTGATTTACTTTAATTGATTATATATCTGTTGCAACGGTTTATTTTGACTGTAAAATACAACTATAGTTTATTATGTAATAATACATAACCTATTATAAGTTCAGTCCCTTATTACAGTTCATTTTTGCTCAGTTCGCACATACATTTCTATCCTACCAAACTGCACACATGAACCCTTTTTCCCCTCAAGTTTTAATTGTGTTTTCCTTGTGCATGAATCTTTGTCGTGTCAAATTTGTGGTTTCTTCACGTATCAGTGTAATATGAAATTTGTGGTTCTTGGCAGCCTGTTTCACTAGAGCTAGGTGGAAAAAGTCCAATCATTGTCTTTGAGGATGTTGACCTTGACAAGGGTAAGTGACTTTCTTGGTTATAGAAATTTAGTTATGGACAACTCTTGTTTACTTGCGTCATGGAATCGCATTTCCTTAAATACTGAGTGATTTTTTTTTTTATCAATTACCTAATACATGATTTGGATCCTTTCTCCCATGATTTTAAAAGCTGCTGAATGGACCATCTTTGGCTGCTTCTGGACAAATGGTCAGATATGCAGTGCAACTTCCCGCCTTATTGTTCATGTAAGTTTACTGGATAGATCCAGCTCCTTCCACAACACATGCGATTTCTTAAAAACAAGTATTTGCAACTTCTTCTTTTTTTTCTTCTTCTTTGTGAACATATATGGGAATGATCATATTAACTTCAATTGTGGTTGAATTTTTTTAAACAACTTGATAGAAATTATGTTGACATTTATCTGCTAAAACTGATTAGCAAAGATACTCTGATTGTTTCAGGAAAGTATAGCAACAGAATTTTTGAATAGGATTGTGAAATGGATAAAAAACATCAAAATTTCTGATCCTTTGGAAGAAGGTTGCAGACTAGGCCCTGTTGTTAGCGAGGGACAGGTAACTTGCCGTTTCTCACTTCTTTATATGTTATAATATTTACACAAGTTACCCCCTACTCTTCTATGCTTTGGTATGTTCAAATGCAAAAACCTTAATAGTCAAAATGAAAATGTAATAGTAATATGTTATAATCATTAATTACGAATTATGATCAGACTGAATGTGTTTTTAGCAACAAGTTATACTTTGGTTGTCAAAGACCCAACACAATTTCCTTCTTTATCTGGGTTTGGGACTGGCTGTGAGATCATAGGTAGAGTTGTGGTCAAGCTAAATGTAGTATGTAATGATACAAAAGCTTATATAGAAGAATTATTGGTTAGCTGGCTATATACATCACGAGAGGGAGTTAGGGAACCTGGTCAATGTATATGTTCCCATGCTTTAGCTTTCTTTCTGGTCTTGCAACTTCAAATATCTTGTTGATATAAGCATATTTTCTTTCGAAAAGGTTATGTGATATCTAATATTTATATTATATATGGTTCAGTATGAAAAAGTATTGAAGTTTATATCAAATGCTAAGAGTGAGGGTGCAACCATTTTAACCGGTGGATCTCGCCCCGAGGTATGATTATGCTTTCTTTGAAGGTATGTTTTGGCAATGTGCTTCTGCTATTGCTGAGGACTGGATATTTTTCTCTCAAATTCAATGGCAGCATCTAAAGCAGGGATTCTTTGTTGAACCGACTGTCATAACTGATGTGACTACCTCCATGCAAATTTGGAGAGAAGAAGTATTTGGACCTGTGCTTTGTGTAAAAACATTTAGCACTGAGGAAGAAGCTATTGATCTAGCGAATGACACTGTGTGAGTTGGTGGTTTTCTGTGAACATACATCAACTTAGTCTTTAAACTTATATTTCTCTTCGTTTGTGATTTGATATCTGAGTTATATACTTTGACTTTCCACAGATATGGCTTAGGGTCTGCTGTAATATCAAATGATCTAGAAAGATGTGAGCGCATTACCAAGGTGAGATTAGTCCTAGTTTATCACAGAAAACAATATATTAATTGGATTGTTTCTGCTGCTTAATAGATCATCTTTCTTCAATGCAGGCTTTTAAGGCAGGAATTGTGTGGATTAATTGCTCTCAACCATGCTTCACTCAAGCCCCATGGGGAGGCGTTAAACGCAGCGGCTTTGGTCGTGAATTAGGAGAATGGTATGTTCTTTATTTCCTAAATTAACAAATGCAAGTAACCACAAAGGCCTTTTATTGGGGATACGATGTCCAACATGCAAAAGAAAAACCACACTGATAAGTTGAAGTCCATAGGTTGTTGAATGCTCCAGCACTACTCATCTATGTAGCACGAACACCACAAAATTTACAATCTCATATATATATATATATTGAACATTATTATTTAAATTAATAATCAAGGTTTATATATCCAAAATCATTTAGGAAAAAGTTAGTCAAAGATAACAATCTAAGCATATTGTTACCTAATGCAAAAATGAATATAATCCATCTATCTAAAGTTCAAAAAGTGAAAAGAGAATATAATTCATTTAAGACATTTTTCCCCTTCTAGATCATCATCATCATCATTGAAAAGCACACCCTAGTCAAGATTGATCTAAAGACAAATTAACAAGACTTGACATTATATGAAGATATAATACGATAATAAATAAAAACGTTCCTAATAATACATCTATGATGTAAATATTCCTCATTATATAAGATCTGCTCCGTATTTTTATAATTATATTAGAAACATGCACGTTAAATTTCTAGTTTCTAACTTATAATCATTGTGTCTGCCTTCATTAACGTGGTGTCAGAGTAGTGTCAAAGAGCCAAAGAAAAACGTTTTTAAATTGGACACACCATTGAAGAGGTAACGTGTCGTATGAATGTTGGTGTCCTATACATGACATAGGGACACACCATTAAAGGGGTGTGTCCGAGCTTCATAGACTCATCTGTTGACAATTGGTTGACCATCAACTGTGTACAACCAAATTCAATCTAAACTCGGCTGTGTTACAGGTTGTGGCTCTGGTGCGTCCTTTGCCTTAGAGCAATTTTAAACCATAGATATTGTGATGTGTTGACACCTTGAAATCAATAATCTTAAATAAAAAGTGTACTTGTATATAATGAACATGAATAAAAAGCAATACTAGTTTCCTTTAGTGGCTTGCTGGCTTGAGTGAATTTATCCTAATTTGGCATGTTCCCTTGGCCTGAAGCTAGCATAAAAATGAAGGGTTGCGGAGACAATATACTAAACTCTTGTATGATTGCAAAAGAGAAAAAATGGTTTCACATCTATCATTTTAAGATACGGAGTGGAAGGTAAAGTGTTTTTAGTTTTATTTGAGCTTGTGAGTAATTTTCTTATTAACTTTTTCAGGGGACTTGATAATTACTTAAGTGTGAAGCAAGTGACTCAGTACATCTCTGATGAACCGTGGGGCTGGTACCAGTCTCCTTCAAAGCTGTGACAGGTATCTAAAAGCTGAGACGGAATAAGGTGTGGGTAAAATCCAAATGTCGAGAACATGATGTCTATGTATAACAGTAAAACTGATTTCCAGTTTTATGGTGGTAGTGTTTTTAATTTGATTTGGTTATAGTTGGCCCATCATCATGCATCTAATTTCTAATTTTTAAATTCCATAGTGGCAGGCTTCTCTGAACTCTAGTTCACCCGGACTGAAATATCATTCCCACTATCCATGTCACACTTTTTTCTTGACGGGTTGAATAGTGCAATCATATTCAAATATGGAATATAGTGGTGACATTTCTTAAGTGAAGCTTGAAAGTAATAATAGTTGCATATATTTAAAAATATTAAAAAAAAAAAAAAACTACTACCATCGTCACTCCAATTTTGGGATTTTGAACAATCTATTCATGGAGGTTGTTGGTAAATTTCTAAATGCTTGTTTGGTTTAGAGAATGGTTATAATATGAAATTAATATCTTGAACAATTTTATTGTTGAAGTTATTTTTGAACAATTTGTGCAATTGTGCCTTAATTTTTGTCATCTTAAAACAAGTAAAGGTTTAAACTCAGTATATATATATAATTGACTAAGCGTCTTTACATCTGATTAAGAAAGATAATAGTTATAGGATCAAATAATGTAATTTATATAATACCACTTTTCTCTCTATCTCTCCATGTTGCATAACTTATTTTATTTTAAATTTGTCAGTTTTCTATTTTTTGTCCTCTCCCCTATCTGTAAAAAAAAAAAAAAACTTAAATGAAAATCTTGTATAAAGAGAACTGCACTTTTACAAATAGAAACACTTTTAAGAGGTCATGGCATACACAAGATCAAAAGTGAGTGGTTATTTCGAAAGTGTTTATCATTTTAATTTCTGAGAGGGAGTACATCTTAGAGTAAGGAAACATTATTTTAGTGACTTTTCAAATAAATACAAAAACGTAAGATACATGTTTCACTGATTTATGAGTAATCTCGTCTTTATTTCTTAATATATATTTTTTAAATATTTTTAAACAACTATTGGAAATATTATTTTTTTAAAATAGCGCAGTGTTGGAAAATAAAAGCCATGTGTTTTCTTTTGTGAATGAATTTATAATGTTTCTATATTAGCAACGATGACGGCTGGCCTTTGCTCTGTTTCACGTTCTAGAAAAAAGTTTGGTGGGTAGGTTCAGATACCATCCACCCACCATGTGCTGCCTCTTATGTTATGCCACGTGAATCAAAGGCCATATATAACTTCTAGCTAACTAAAGCTATATTCAATTGAAAATTACACTGGTAAGTTTCCACTGCATGAAAGGCACTGGCATGTGGCATTGTATTGTTAATGTGATGTCTTCGAGCATGTTGGCCAAAACTTTTGGACATATTAATTCCCTTTGCTAGGTGCAAGATTATTACACTGTGGTCAAGGAATCTTTAAGCAGTTATTTAAAGCTGATAAAATTATACAATTACATGTGATTCAACCCCTTTCCGAAATCCAATCTAATCCATTCCTTTTTTTTAAATAAAGAAGGCACTTTAAGATATTGGATGGATCATGTAACAGACAAACAAATAAATTACACTGATAAATAATATTTCATCAAAATTATACATTTCTTTTGTTTTTTCTACACGTACATTAACTTTCTTAATTGGTTGATGATAAGAATTACAGCAATCTTTAAGTCTAAGTGGCAAATTTAAAAGGATTAACGCATTAATCAAACTATTAGACGTTTGATGATTAATTTAAACTTTTACAAAATTAAATCTTTTATTTTTAAATGAAATAAAAATGAATGGTAAAAGATAGAAGCGACTGTAACACTCATACTTAACCCTAAACTACCTACCGAGTTAAATTATCATGTGCACATACCTAATAGATGGTTTACGGTACTAAAAATATCTCAAAAAAAGGTAAACATAACATATAAACTTAGATATATACATTCATTCAAAATTGTTATCAAAAAAAATATACTAACCCTATTTCCATCCAAGCTCATCTCTTGATCTTTGAATCTGTATATGATTTGTTCATTTATTGAAATGCAACCACAACAATTTTTCATACTAATAACAAACAACGATAAGTTACTGAAATAAAGTAATAATATTCATATATATATATATATATATATGTATATATATATATATATATATATATATATATATATTCAATTACATATTAATTCATTACATTATTATTATAATTAATTGAGTCATCTCAAATATTCATTAAGCATTAATCAATAAAAAGAATATATAGTTTCCTCTCTTTTGAAAAAACATTAAGGTCAGACTAGGCATCAGAGGATATACAAATATTAAAATAGTTTATTATTCTGTCACATTATGGGCCAAATTAACTCTAATTAGCGATCTTGCATTACTCTTATACTCCACCATAATCATATTTAAAAATGCAAACTTTGAAAAAACTCACGAATTTTATTTTGCTTAAATTAGCAGACTCAGTACAAGAAATACAAGAGCGCAAGAACTCCCGCTCCAACACAGAGAAGGTTGAAACTATACAAGGAACAAATGTGATAAATAATTTGCATGAAATGCCTAAGCTGATATTGGTCATACACCCCGGTTGAAAAGCCGTAAAAGGAAGCTCTGCGGGCGCATCAAGTAAATGCATATAATTCATTTGTTCTTGTGAAGAAAGCTACAAAATTTGTAATGGCCTCTTCGCAGCAATCTCAGAGTACCATGATTTCCATGCCTCCATGTAATGCGAAAAGAGATCTCTCAAAGCTGAATCAAAAATAAAATGGACATCAAATGAGTTGGTTTTCAATGAACATGTCAATAATCAAGCTACTGAACAATAGAAGGGAGTTAAATGAGACTTAGAGCATCTCTGACACGGTTGTTACAGGTTCCTAAGTTTACAACCAATGTTTACATAAGACAACAGGTTGGAGGAAATAGCATTTTACGTAGGAAATAGTCCTTACCTCTGAAAAAACACAGCATTTCACGTAGGAAATAGCATTTTCTATCATTAAAAAATGGCTGCAAAAAATGCACGCAACTGTCTCCCTCTAAGAGCATGAGCATCGCAATTTCATAAAGCTTTGAAAACCATGGGAAGGAGACGCGTGGATGGTTTGAATGAGGAGGTCTTGCGTTGCATCAACAGATGGAAAGGGATACGCTTGCAATTGTAACGATTTTGATTGCACTAGTGGCTGGAGGGTGATTTTAAGAGACTAACGACGAAAAACAAGTGTTTGTGTATGGAGGCAAACAATGGGAAATGAAATTGAGTTTAAAACTGATGTGCCTATGAGGATTTTTAGGAGCATAAACATCAGATGCATATGCAAGTAACGGAATTCTCCATCATACAGTAAGGGGTAAGTGCACAGTATGGAGGGGAAAAGATGGGCTAAGAATGAAAGATGAAACAATAAATAAAAAAATATTACATATGAATAAAGTTGTCAAATATTACACTTCACCAATCTAATAGATTAAATATAGAAAGCATACTTTTGAACCAAGTTTTTTTTTTTTTTAAGACTATATTTTATGATTCTATCCAATCCATTGGTCTATCAACTCAAATAAACTCAATACTTTTGAACCAAAATTTTCAAGCTCGACTTCATAAGGACGAAATCAAATTAATCGAATTCATTTTAAACAAGATTTTTAAAGTCCAGCTCAATATAAAACGAACATATAAAAAAAGTAAACATTCACATGTTAAATAGTATTTCAGCGTTATTTTGAATGATTCAACGCGGATCCAAACAATAATATTTTCAGTGGAAATTATAAGAACCAAATACTTTCTAATATCATTGACATCCTAAAAATTTGAATCATAATTATCAAATTCCTAAAAGAACTTCCAATCAATCATCTCATGCAAAATGGAAAGATAGATGAATAACAAATATCTATCATTTTAGACTTGTTTTAATAATTCAAAGCTGAACTAAGTTTATTCTTAATCCTTTAAATTCAAAATTATTTATTAAATTCCAATCATTTAAGTTGTTTTAATCTTTCTATAAATACATTATCAAAATGAATATGGGAAAATGCAAGAATTGTTTAATTATAAAACTATAAAATTTAAGTAAATAATCATATAAAGAACTTATAATTGATAATCACATGAACAAAATCTTCCGATGCATTCAAGATTAAAAAGACTAAGATAAACATACTTTTAACTAAAAAACTAAATTGATCAAATTAATAAACCAATAAATAAATATATCTAAATTGAGCTCGCTAAGTAGTTAAACCACATTTTATGTTGGGGGAAATGTGAAATATTGATTACCTTCGTTTTGATACTGAGGGCTGTGTGCAGTCACTAGACCTTCCCAATCATGCACCCGCTTCGCATTATTATTCCCAGAGGCTCCAACTCTGGGCACGCACGCTGGAGCGAAAGGCCCAAACTGATAGCTCTTCGAAGTTTGCTTTGTGTCTTGTTTTAAATCGTTTTCATCTGCCTGACCCGGCCCTCTATCATTTTCAATTTTTAGCTTCTTAGGATTCGAATTTAAGTCTCCATTTGTGAATAATTCCACCTTATTCCTCTCAAAGCTGATGTTTGTAATATCACTGCCAAACGCCCTTTTCCTAGAGTCATTCTGATTTGATGTGTGAAGTGACTCATTCCATGTCTTCCCTTCTGGACCCAGCCACCTGAACGCTGGTTTCCTTGTATCTGACGTATGGGTCTGTCAATTTGTAAAATCATCGTAAGCTGAGGACAAGAATATGCTTAATTATACAATTACGTTATACAATTCAACACAGACGAGGATATGTGAACCTCATCTATAACCTATTCTGAGACATTTAAAAACAAATTAATAAAAATGAAAGAATGTCAAGTTATCACCTTCTCAATAAGGTTCATGGAGGATAGAACATTTGCGATGTCATATAGGCGTCTAACTTTTGCTGCAAGGTCAAATCAGAGTGTAAGTGAAAAAATATAGGAAGTTTTTACTTTAGCCAGGGGATAAAGAACAACTTATATTAATCATTGCTTTACAATGCGCTTAATACACATTAAATTTAGTGCTGATACATTATCAGCTGGTAAATGGTTGTATTGAACAGTGTTATCAAAAGATAATTTTCTCATTTAAGTTATAGTATAAGAAGGAACAAAAAAGTGCCAATGGTTTATCCAATTACAGAAAAGACAGTTTTTATACAATCCTTGCTTATCATGCTTTGCCTCATGATATTTTTAAAATCAACCATGAAATAGTTATTTTCATATTGTACAGTACTATATTTTTCAATGAATAAAACATACTCTTACTTCTCATTATTGAAGTATTATGAGCATCTCCAAGCAACAATTTTGCAGCCTCGTCAAGGGAGATCAATTCAACCTGTAAAGTAGAGTCAATATTGTTAATCTTGAACCTTGCTACACAGCTAAGAAAAAGATACATCAAATCGGAATGTCCAAGAAACTTATGGTAACCCTCACATTAGAGCACACAAAGAGCTTGACAAAATTCTGGGTCAGCAGAGCTAACGATTTTTCCCTTCGATTTTCTGCAAAAGCAGTGTAGAAGCATCAAGGCTTGAGCAAGAGAAATTTCTAAAAGTTTAGCATTCCCGTGCTTATGAAAATTCACAAGAAAGGCAACAACCTAATTAACCTTTAAACCAATCGACAATAGGACTTGTGTTACATTTCAGAAAAATATATAAATTTAACTAAAAAAGAACAAAAAAATATCCCAAGAAAACATGGAACAAACACATATAATCTTAAACAAAGCTTGAGGGCATTTTTTATCAATAGTTTGTGGATGTACAACAAGGAATTTCCCACGCAAAAAAGGCAAAGCTTAATTTTTTTTTGTTGAGTATAATTACCATTTTTTAGTGATCTCGGTTGAGTAGATTTAGGGTTCAATTTGTCATTTTGACTTCCAGTAGCGGCATTGGACTGAGTTTCTTCATCATCTTCATCATCGGACACCTACGGCACGCAGCCAACAACAAATTATTAGCTGACACTAATTAATTCAGTCCTTATTGTAAAAAAATATATATTTAACTAGCAAAAAAAAAAAAAGAGCCCAGGTTTCATTATTTGGGGCAAAACTCACTTTATCCATGTCGTCGTTAGTGGACCCACGCAAGGAATTGGAATTCTCTCGCATACCATCATCCTAAGAAACCATAACGAGGTAAAAATTAACACCTAAATACGAAACTTCAAAATCATAAGCTGACACAAACTATAATTACTTTGAGCTCGCGAAGAGTGAGAGGAATTGCAGCAAAACCCTTCCAGGTATACTGATTTTTTGCTTTCCTTGAGAGAACCTAAAACAAGCACGGATCGGAAGAATAAAATTAGGTGAAATATGAAAAAAAAAATCGACACAAGAAAATAGAGAAAAATGCACAGACCCCAATACTCTCGAGAACGTTAACAATGTCGTAGATCCGTCTTCTCTCAACTCCTGGAGAGAAACAAGAATTAGATTGAAAAAGAAAAGAGGAATTGAGAGAGAACAGACAATTAAATACCTAATCGAGTGGCGGCGTCATCAAGGCCAATTAAGTGCACTGCGTCTCGGTTATAGAGACTCAAGAAACTGTCATGCAAAAAAAGAGGGAAAAATGAATTATCGATTGTGTTGAGTTGAATTGAATTGAAGGAAGGGAAGAAGGGAAGAATAGAAGAAAGTACTTGGTGCACAAAAGTCCCAAGGACTTCTGTTTTCTGTTGTAAGTGTAGTGTTTGGAAGAGATGGGATCTGAAGAAGCCATGGAAGTGAGGGAGAAAGGAGGGAAGAGAGAGATAAGAGGGTTAAATAACAGAGAAAGAGGGGAGAAAAGGGTGTTTTGGCGGGGCAAAAATTTTGAAAATTGGATCTGAAGAGGGAGTGGGAGGGATGCTGTTTTGTTTTTTAAACAACAACAAACAATTAAGCGGGAACTTCTTTATCCACAACTGCAATTGATTGCCCCCAACCACGCCCTCCCTTCCAATTTTACTACTTTATTGTTATACACATTTCAAATATAATGTATTTATAATTTAACTGATTTTATAACTCAGTTATTATACCATTGAATCAAAATATAAAAATAAATTGAAATAAAGTGAATTGTATAATTGTTTAGATGAAATAGATTGAAGTGTATTTTGATTTGAATAAAATAAATTCAATTAAACTTTTCTAAATACCTCGCTGTACTGAAAACGTATGAATAATTATTAATCAACTTCTTGTATTTATTAGTTATACAAATTATACTTCAAAATAGTTTAAATAATTTTATTTTAGAGCAATTCATATTTTAAAAATTGAGGTTTTTTTAAATTAATTCATTTTTTAGTGTGATTCAGTTTAATCCATTTTTTATTAAATATAATCATTTATGAGATTTTTATATTTTTTTATGCGAATTAAATACATGTTATGGAATAAAAAATAACTCACACATTGTTCCACCAACCTCAATTATTCTCTTATACCATACTATAGTATTCAAGGAATTTATTTATATTTAATTAAAAATTAAGTTATTTGTGTGTTTCAAAATAGTTACATATTATATTATGGATTATAAATAAATAAACACGCCATATTTTATTCCATCTTTAATTGGTAGGTACACTAACTATGCCCAAATTCATTTGAATTACTTCCAGATATTTTAAACTTTCATTTATTTTAAAAAATAAATGTTGTATTAAACTAGTTTCATTACCCTAATAAATTTTGCATTTTATTACTTGTATATATAGTTGTTGATTTAGACTAGTTTTTTTTTTTTTTCC
>Ga0209489_102904_pt1 | contig 34209 bp, 25 predicted proteins | sample SiratrowhiteBW_FD_187527 | JGI IMG/M metagenome (GOLD analysis project Ga0209489, IMG submission 187527) | Root nodule microbial communities of legume samples collected from California, USA - Siratro white BW (SPAdes) (version 2) | ecosystem: Host-associated > Plants > Roots > Nodule | place...
GGGGGGGTTGGTGGAGTGTTTTGAGATCCTACATTAACTATGGATATATGCTGAAAGTAAAGCGTACAAAAGGTTTGGATAATCCTCACCTAATGAGCTAGCATTTTGGAGTTGACTTAGACCTAGCTCCAATTCAAGAGTTTTCAACACTTTTTTCCATTTCAAACTTATTATAGTTGATCCTTGTTCTTAGGGAAGTTTTTTATTTTCCCATTTTGTATGTATTTGTTAATTTTTTTGCATCAGTTGGAAGTGTGTGGAGAAACAAATCCTCTGGTAACCTGGTTGTTTGCTTTTTCCCTATCCAACACGCAGGTACTTAAAGAGAGACAATGAGAAGGTTAAGAAATTTCTTCCCACATCTCTTGGTCTACTGTCATGTCTTTATGGATGCAAAAGATCTGTATCTGATTCAAATATAAACGAATGCAAATTATTTGTAAATGTGAAAAGTGGAAGAATCTGTTCGACAGTAGATTGTTTACTGCAAGGTTTCTTCTGTTCAAAATGCAATGGCAATTTTATTTGCAACCTAGATGAGAAGCAAGCTCCAATTGTTCTCCGATCTGTTACACATGGAGCAGGTCCAGATTTTAGTTTTGACCATACTTTCATTCAACTACAGTCATTATTTTTTGAACTTCTATTTGACGAGTCATCGGAAGATGTCCAAATTTCGTGTGTGATAGTTATTCATCAGATCCTTGCACATGGAGCCGCTGATATTCTGCTAAAAACAAGATTGAAGTGGTTAAAATGTGTGGAGTTTCTTCTTACTTGCAGGAGCAAGGAAGTGAGAGAAGCATTTTGCAGTCAGATTAGATTCTTTGTGGATGATCTTATTTTGAGTTCAGTTTTTGCTGGAGATGCTGATAAAAGCAAGGAAGAAAAATTTCTAGATACAATTAAACATGCCATGACTATAGCTGGTAGTCCACATATATTGGAGACTTTAATGGAATGTACAGCAGAAATAATGGTTGCTGTCAATATAGATAGCAAACTGTTCTTATGTTCTCTTATACTGCTTGTTGATCAACTTGATAGCACCCACATGACTGTAAGAATGAATGCGTCAAGATTAATACACAGATCTTGCTATTTTCATCTTAAAGGAGGTCTTGAGTTAATTCTTTCGAAAGATGTTTGTATTTGTAATGAACTGTATGATTATCTCTCTGAGAGGCTTGTCAGCCGCCCAGTCTTAGTGAGGGAGTTTGCGGAAGCTGTTTTTGGTGTTGAAACCAAAGAACTTGTCAAGAAAATGATTCCTTTTGTTCTCCCAAAGCTTGTTGTGTCTCAGCATAATAGTCAAGCAGTTGACACCTTATACGAGTTAGCCAAGTGTTTGAACACTGACATGGTGCCTCTGGTAGTTAATTGGCTACCAAAAGTTCTTGCTTTTTCTCTTCATCAAACTGATGACCAGCAATTAATTACTGCTGTGCAGTTTTACCATGCACAGACTGGTTCTGACAAGAAGGAAATATTTGCGGCTGCTTTGCCTGCTCTTCTAGATGAACTTGTATGCTTTACAGATGGTGGCAGTTCAGATGAGATAACTAGAAGGTAATTTAATTCGTGTATATTTCTGAAACTTGGTTTTAATTTGGTTCCTGAGCGGCAAACTTTCACACCTGGATATTAATATTTGATATTTATGTTTTTGTTGGAAACTATGTTACTGCCATCTCAGATTTAGCTATACCAAGGATTATTATGTAAGGGTTGTTTATTTCACGTTATCTTTTTTCATTTTTGGGAATGTGAAGATGGGACTAAATATTCCCACCTTTGTTAGGAGGTTATAAAAATATATTCTTAGGTATGATATCTTTATTCTTAGTAAAATTAGGCCTTCACATTTTAATTTTTTTAGGGGTGTTATTGTCTACAATAACTACCCATTCCCACTGCATTCTTTTACTTTCTTTTTTATGTTATATTTGTTTTTCAATTTTTAAATTAAATTGAATTGAACTTTCTTAAATTTATTAAATACCAACCAGATATGTTTGTGGGAATATCACTCTTGGTATAATATTCCAGAGAATATGATTCCTGGGATTACAAAATCATACCTTTAAACAAAAGCCACCTAATTTGTTTGTATATATTCTTGACTGGCCGAAATTGTTTGTTTCACTGTGGAAATTTCTTTCTTGATTAGCAACTTTATTAAATCTCACATTTCTTGGGGTTACTTGTATAATCTTCCATCATAAACCAAATAAGGACTCATACTTTAGTGCAGAATTATAAGGAAAAAAACGGCAATTGAAGTACACAGAAGTTTTGCTTGTCCTTGATTCAGTATTCTTCTGTTTATTGACAGGTTAGCAAGAGTGCCTCATATGATTAAAGACATTGCTAAAGTTCTCACTGGTGCAGAAGATCTCCCTCTATTTTTGAGGAATCATTTTGTAGGCCTTCTTAACAGTATAGACAGAAAATTGCTCCATGCTGATGACTTGATGCTTCAGAGGCAATCACTGAACCGTATTGAGTTGCTGATTAAAATGATGGGTTCTCATCTTAGTACTTATGTGCCAAAATTGATGGTTCTTCTTATGCATGCTATAGTTAAAGAGCCACTGCAAAAGGAGGGTCTGTCTGTCTTGCATTTTTTTATAAAGCAATTGTCTAAAGTATCTCCATCTAGCATTAAGCATATTATTTCTCAAGTTTTTGCTTCCCTCCTTCCCTTCCTGGAGAGAGACAAAGAAAATCCTTCAATACATCTGGACAAAGTGGTAACAATTTTAGAAGAACTTGTTTTTGAGAATAGGGTTATCCTAAAGCAGCATATATGTGAGTTTCCTCCATTGCCTAGCATTCCTGCTTTGACAGAAGTGAACAAAGCAATTGAAGATGCTCGTGGAACTATGACTTTGAAGGACCAATTGCGAGATGTTGTTGATGGTTTAAATCATGAGAACTTAAATGTGAGGTATATGGTAGTGTGTGAGCTTCGCAAGCTTCTGGACTCAAGATGGAAGGATGTTACTGATCTGATAACTGCTGAAGCTGGTTCAGACTTGGATGTCTTGAGTTCTTTGATAACATCATTATTAAGAGGATGTGCAGAAGAATCAAGGACTGCTGTTGGGAAGCGGTTGAAGTTAGTCTGTGCTGATTGTCTTGGATCCCTTGGTGCTGTTGACCCTGCAAAAGTAAAAGGTTTTTCATGTCAGCGTTTCAAAATTCAATGCTCTGATGATGACCTCATATTTGAACTGATCCACAAACATCTAGCTCGAGCATTTAGATCTGCACCTGATACTGTTATTCAAGACTCTGCTGCATTGGCTATACAGGAGTTGCTAAAATTTGCTGGTTGTGAGGCATCGCTGGATGAAAGTGCTCCAACCACTACGTCACAGGCACAAAAGGATGAAGATAATCGCAATGCTGTTGTATCTAAGACTAAGAGTACTAATAGTAAAGGGATGAATAACAGGGGCCATAAATTATGGGATCGGTTCTCTAATTATGTAAAAGAGATAATAGCCCCATGCTTAACATCTAGGTTTCAGCTTCCTAAAGTAGCTGCTGATTCAACATCTACTGGCCCTATTTACCGCACATCTATGTCCTTTAGAAGGTGGATATTCTTCTGGATAAGAAAACTAACTGCACATGCTACTGGATCTCGTGCAAGCATCTTTAATGCTTGTCGTGGTATTGTGCGTCATGATATGCAAACAGCCATATATTTACTTCCATACTTGGTTCTCGATGCTGTTTGTCATGGTACCCAGGAGGCACGTCAAGGCATAGCAGAAGAAATCCTGTCTGTTCTCGATGCAGCTGCATCAGATAACAGTGGCGCTTCAGTTCAAGGATTAAATGGTGGCCAAAGTGAAGTTTGTATTCAGGCAGTGTTTACTCTTCTTGATAACCTAGGACAATGGGTAGACGATGTCGAACAGGAGCTTGCCCTTTCCCTTTCTCAACCATCAGTTTCTAAGCAACAAAAGTCAAAGGTCCAAAATTCAAATTCATTTACAGATCAGGCCCAACCCCTTTTACAGTGTAAATATGTTTCAGAGCTTCTTTCTGTGATTCCAAAGGTGACTCTTGCTAGGGCCTCTTTTAGGTGTCAGGCTTATGCAAGGTCCTTGATGTACTTTGAGTCTTATGTCAGGGAAAAGTCAGGTTCTTTCAACCCTGCTTCTGAGAGGAGTGGCATCTTTGAGGACCAAGATGTTTCACATCTAATGGAAATATATAGCTGTTTGGATGAGCCAGATGGACTATCCGGCTTATCTTGTTTAAGTAAATCATTGAAGTTACAAGATCAGCTGTTAATGAACAAAAAGGCTGGGAATTGGGCTGATGTTTTAACTTCTTGTGAACAAGCTTTGCAGATGGAACCTACCTCATTTCAGAGGCATTCTGATGTCCTTAACTGCTTACTAAATATGTGCCACCTTCAGGCCATGGTCACTCATGTTGATGGTTTAATTTCTAGGATTCCTCAGTACAAGAAAGCATGGTGCATGGAAGGTGTGCAGGCAGCCTGGAGGCTTGGCCGGTGGGATTTAATGGATGAGTACCTTGGTGGAGCTGAAGAAGACGGTTTAGTTTGTAGTAGCTCTGAAAGTAATACTTCATTTGACTTGAATGTTGCCATGATTCTCCAGGCAATGATGAAGAGGGACCGTTTCTCTGTGGCAGAAAAAATCGCTTTATCTAAGCAATCACTAATTGCTCCCCTTGCTGCTGCAGGAATGGATTCTTACATGCGAGCCTACCCATTTGTTGTGAAACTGCACTTTCTACAGGAATTGGAGGATTTCCATTCTCTTCTGGGTAGTAATTCTTTCTTAGAGAAATCTTTTCACTTAGGTGATCAAGCTTTCTCTAAATTACTGGACAATTGGGAAAATCGACTCAGGTTTACACAGCCATCACTCTGGGCTAGGGAGCCACTCCTGGCTTTAAGAAGACTGGTATTTGGTGCAAGCGGCCTTGGTGCTCAAGTTGGCAATTGCTGGCTTCAATATTCAAAACTTTGTCGCCTGGCTGGTCATTATGAAACGGCCAATAGAGCAATTTTGGAAGCTCAGGCCTCTGGTGCACCTAATGTCCACATGGAAAAGGCAAAACTTCTCTGGAGCACACGGCGGTCTGATGGTGCCATTGCAGTGTTGCAGCAATCTCTCTTGAACATGCCTGTTGAGGTTTTAGGTTCTGCAACAATATCATCTATTACTAGCTTGTCCCTCTTGCCACTTAATCCACAGCCTATTGTTTGTGAAAGTCAGGCCATGAATGAAAATAGAGACATTGCGAAGACCCTTCTTCTGTACTCTAGGTGGACTCATTACACTGGACAGAAACAGAAGGAAGATGTAATAAGTCTTTATACCAGGGTGAGGGAACTGCAGCCCAAATGGGAGAAAGGGTACTTTTATATTGCTAAGTATTGTGATGAGGTACTTGGTGATGCCCGGAAACGACAGGAGGAGAATTTTGAACTTTGTCCTAGACCAATTCCTTCAGCAACTACTGCTGTTGGCTCATCAAACCTGAATGGTGAGAGGCGATGGTGGTCCTATGTTCCTGATGTACTGTTATTTTATGCAAAAGGACTTCACAGGGGACACAGGAATTTATTTCAGGCACTCCCAAGGTTATTAACCCTGTGGTTTGACTTTGGAAGCATGTATCAAAGAAGCGGTTCATCAAACAAGGATTTAAAGACTGTACACGCCAAGGTGAGTAGGGAAATTTCTTCCCTCTACTGTTTTCTTTGTGTTCAATACATTGAAATCCTTATTTTTGCATTTGTACTTTTTATACTATTTGCTTTCTTTTCCTTTACTCTGGCAGGTAATGAGTATTATAAGAGGCTGTTTGAAGGATTTACCAACATACCATTGGTTGACAGTGCTACCTCAATTGGTTTCAAGGATTTGTCACCAGAATGAAGAGATTGTTCGACTGGTCAAACTTATCATTACCTCTGTTCTCCGCCAGTATCCACAACAGGGCCTGTGGATAATGGCTGCAGTTTCAAAATCCACTGTTCCTTCAAGGCGGGAAGCAGCAGCTGAAATCATACAAGCTGCTCGTAAAGGTTTCAGCCCAGGAAGTAAGGAGAACAGTTTATTTGTTCAATTTGCTACACTGATTGATCATCTGATCAAGTTATGCTTCCATGCTGGTCAGTCAAGATCAAGGACAATTAATCTCTCAACTGAATTCAGTTCTCTGAAGAGGATGATGCCCCTGGGAATCATAATGCCAATTCAACAATCTCTTACTGTTAATCTTCCAACATATGATGGGAATCTGGGTGATTCACGTATGTCTAATATCTTTTCGGCTACAGATCTTCCTACTATATTAGGCATTGCTGATGAGGCAGAAATTCTTTCTTCTCTTCAGCGGCCTAAGAAAGTAAGCTAATGATTTTCTACCTTAATATTTTAGTCTGATTCTTCAGTATGCTGTTCACTTATTTTAAATGCATGGTGTGGTATAGCACTGTTTTTGGGGTTTCCGCATAATTTCAATTGAGCAGGCATCGTAACTGAGTAGACCAAACTATATTCTTGGTACTGCTTGTATTACATTTCTTCGGTAGCATCAGTGTAACTTAATGGTTGGAGGGGCCAACTGGGCAAAGTTTTGTGAGCATGTGGCCTGCATTAGTTGGCCTCTTATTAGGAGAAAGTGGCTGGGCATAAGAACTGCATGGAAATTCTTTTGGGGTTGCATTCCACTTATTGATATTTGATCAAGATGCCTAACAAGAATTTGGCCTTGTATTTATTTTCAAAGATCCCAGTACTGTTTTCCTTCCACTGTACCAGTTTTTACTTAATAGAGTTATCGATTTTCATGAAATGTTACTTGCTTAAGATACTGGATAGGTCTAAATAACTTGTTTTGCAAATGAACCCACCGATAAAAAATGCCACTATTTTGTTGTCTATTGTCTTGTGTTCACCATCTTTTTAATTAATTAATACCTTCGATTTCAGATTGTTCTATTAGGCAGTGATGGTCTTGAGCGCCCGTTTCTTTGCAAACCAAAGGATGACCTTCGCAAAGATGCTCGCATGATGGAGTTCACTGCAATGATCAACCGATTGTTATCCAAATATCCTGAGAGTCGTCGAAGGAAGCTCTATATTCGAACATTTGCGGTGATTCCTCTGACAGAAGACTGTGGCATGGTAGAGTGGGTGCCTCATACTTGTGGACTTCGGCAAATTCTTCAAAACATCTACATTACCTGCGGAAAGTTTGATAGGCAGAAAACTAATCCTCATATTAAACAAATTTATGATCAATGTCAAGGTAAAATGCCAGGGGATGAGATGCTAAAGAACAAAATCCTTCCAATGTTTCCTCCCGTTTTCCACAAATGGTTCCTGACAACATTTTCAGAGCCTGCTGCATGGTTCAGGGCCCGTGTTGCTTATGCTCACACGACTGCAGTTTGGTCCATGGTTGGGCATATTGTGGGACTGGGTGACCGGCATGGTGAAAATATTCTTTTTGATTCTACCAGTGGCGATTGTGTTCACGTTGATTTCAGTTGCCTATTTGACAAAGGTTTGCAATTGGAGAAGCCTGAGGTTGTTCCTTTTAGGCTAACTCAGGTAACAGAAGCACATAATTGGAAAATATTTTGTAATCAATCATAATATTTTATTTTTTCCTCTGATGAGCACAGAATCATTGGCCACGATTAGCATAAGTCTTGCTTCTCCAGGCTATTGCAATCCTACACTTAAATTTTTGGGGAAAAAAATTCATCACTACTTAGAAGTAAAGATTATGATTTATGCAACCTATCAACACCTACCTTTGCTAATTATTTTTGTTTCTCATATTTATGAATGCTTGCATAAATGTTCTAACGGATTGCAAAATAACCTACAGAACATGATCGATGGCTTAGGTATAACTGGATATGAGGGTATCTTCTTGAGGGTTTGTGAAATTACACTTTCAGTACTGAGGTCGCACAGGGAGACTCTCATGAGTGTGCTTGAAACTTTCATCCACGATCCTCTTGTGGAATGGACAAAATCTCACAAGTCCAGTGGTGTAGAAGTGCAGAATCCACATGCACAGGTTTGGTATTCAGTTTTTGTTTTCATATTGTTAATGTAAGAAGTTTTAGCACTATCTGAAATTTATCATTTTTTTCTTCGAGGATAGTTAAGATGAAAATAACGTAGAAAAAAATCCAAATTATATGCCTTTGTTATTTTGTATCCATTTAAGTAGATAATGGACTCCTTTCTGAAATCGGATTCCTTTAAAGCAGATAATTTTTGCAAGACACTAGAGCAATTAAATATAATTGTTATGATTATCTTTTATGGATTTTTTCAGAGAGCAATTAGTAATATTGAGGCAAGGTTACAAGGAGTGGTTGTTGGTGTTGGAGCTGCGCCATCATTGCCACTTGCTGTAGAAGGTCAAGCTCGTAGACTAATTGCTGAAGCAGTCTCTCACAAGAATCTTGGAAGGATGTATATATGGTGGATGCCTTGGTTTTGAAGATTTGGATGGGTAGAGAGAAGTTCTTAAAATATATTTCAGACAGGTACGACATGATGTCATTAGTTTCATTTCCTTGGTTTAATTTTTGAGTGTTTATGTGGATATAGACATGCAGAGCGTCAATCTACAAATTCAACAAATGAATGAATGGATGAAGGTGGTATTTTTTTGGGTCAAAGGGATACAATACCATCCTGGGGTTCGGTAAAACTTGACACCCCATAGTTTGCATATGCGCGTGCTCTTCTTCGCATGCTTAGAGTTGAAAGTACAGATGTTCTGCTATTTAATTGTATATATTCATTCTTTGAGGTCATTGAGGACGCATTCCTCTGTATATGAAGTGACCTTTAAGCCCGGCAAACACGCACCGGGTGCAAAAAAAGAATTGTTTACGCGATATTTTTTTTATTTCTCAATCATCGTAAGTTATGATATGGTAAAATCTAACATCAAATTAGAAATGAGTTTAAATTTATTTTATTCTAACAAAATTAATTTCATAAGATGATGTTTATCTCCATTTATGATATGATTTTTTTCTTTCGTTGATACGAGATTTCTAATAAAACTAAGTGCAGAAGTGATAATCAGATAATTAAGTTTTACCATCAAATATTTCCATTTTAGTATAAATGTCCAGTGGACAATTACTTTGATTAATAACAATGTCTGAAAAATATTGACCAATTTCAATGCTTAAAAAATATTGGAGTTGTCATACCACACACTCAGTATGTATTTATACTCATTTATATAATCAAATATATTAAATTAATTTCTAATAATAAAGGATCAATGATGCTAACTTTCTATAATCATTAATAGCTAATGCTTAACACTACTACTGTAATAACTAATAAATAATTACATTCTAACATAACGGCTAATATTTTAGTATATTAAATTAAAAATAATTTCCACCAAAAGAACTAAACAAAAATTAGAAATAGGTGACAAAAACTAGATCATCAAATTAATGTGATAGTCTGGAGGTTAGTTTATCCAGTCATCAAATTATGTTTTCAGAATGTAGAAAAAAAATTTAAAAATGTGTAAGAAAAAGTGTTTTCATTCCGGAGAAAGTAAAATCTCCGTTTAAAGTGTTTTCAATTAACACGGGTTGTCTTTCTTGGTTCAAAGTCGATATTTCAGATTAATAATCTCACATACACATACTAAATACGACAAATAGCTCCCGTATAATGATATATTGAGACTGATAACAGTGTTCTACACTCATTTAATCGTAAAAAAATATATTATTTTATTAAAATATAACATTTTATTGGTGAGATGGATGTAATTTTGGAACAGGATATCAAAATAACTTTATTTCAAAATTAAATTTTACACACGTTTTCATCATTTACTTTTTTTTTTTTTTCACATTTAAGACTAGCAGTCAAACTTTCAACAAAACACACACAAGTACATATTTAAGTCAGTCGGTTAAGTTACTATCTATTAAGTTACAAAACACACACAAGTACATATTTTAAGATAATTGCGTCGCTAGGAGCTATTTAATTTCCCACAATCATAATCTGACTTCTTGAAATATTGACTAGACAAGAATTTAGCCAAAATGTTTTCCCTCAAAAAGGTAACCAATTTGGACTCAGCCTGCTGAATGGAACCCACCATATAAGCTGTAGCAGTGACATCAATGCTTCTCCATCTTCTCTCCTTTGCATATTTCTTCAAGCTTTCCTCAATCCTTTTGTATTGCTCCTCTTCTTCATCTTTCTCTTTGACATCTCTTCCTGGTTCCTTGGAAAAGGCCTCAGCTAAGCATCTGGCCAAAACAACTCCATCTTCCAAGGCACAACACCCTCCTTGACCAAGGTCAGGAGTCATGGGGTGGAAAGCATCTCCACCAACACAAACATTGCCTCTGCTAATATTCCCCAACATCAGCTCCCAGGGATGCCTATATCGCAATGCAGATGATAGAAAACCATCTACTTCCGTTTTTTCTATCAACCCTCTAACTTCACTTGGCATGTTCTCTAGCTTTTTCAACACATATTGTTTCAGTTTGGCAGGGTTCTCTTCTAGCTCTTTCTCTGCAAGCCAATCAAATGTGACAACCGTAAGCATATTTTAAATGTCTATATGATATGATACTTTTTGCAATTTAAGTTTCCAAAGTTAAGAACTTGTGTTTGTGAATAATCACCTTGGCTTGTGGGTATCCAAGTGAAAAACCAGTAGACTGCCTTTTCATCACAAGGAACAGCACCAGCTCGAACACCTTTGCCAAAAAACTGCATGAACCTGGCCTCAAACCCATGGTTGCTCTTGAACTCTGCAAAACCCCTGATTGCATATCTCCCAGTAAAAGAGGCCTCCTTGAAGCCTAGCCACTTTGCCACCAAGGAGTTCACTCCATCACACCCAATCAATACCTTTTTCAATTGCAAACATCTATGTGTTAATTGAAGTTCATTGACTTGGATTCATAATTGTTGTTTGCTTCTTATACATGAAATATCCATGCTTATTTCTCATACTACTCACCTTGGTTTTGATGGTTGTCCCATCAGCAAGATGGACTATCTTATAGAAGCCAGATTCCTCAATAGCAACAACTTTTGACAAATATCTGATGGTGCCTCTTGGAAGCTCATTCGCAAGGGCTTCCAACATTGACCTCCTTTTAACACACCGAATTTCAATATCTCTACAACATCACAAAAACACCAATTTGGATGAAATTTAAGAACCATGGCCTCTACAACGTGTATAAACTGAATAATTATCCCCAAAAGAATAAAATCACAGAGGTCAGTTTTAAGCTCAATGAAACATTTAGGCACACTAATTCATAGAGTATACTTACTGTTGATTTGCTCTGAAAGGCAAGGCTGCTGTTTGTTGCCCTGTAACCAATGAAGTGGTGACAATCCTGTGGTCCAATTCCAGTAGTTTAGTTTACAGAAAAATGAACAATACTAAGAAGAGAAAGTTGAAGACATGTGGGTCCACATACTCATTGAGCTGGAGATGTTGATGGCGGAGGATGTCTCCAACACCGACAGCATCCAAAGCCTTCCAAGCATTTTGCCATATGGACAAAGCAAAGCCAGTGACCCTCAAAGTGTCCGAAGATTCTAACACCAAACTTGGGATACCCAACCTGTGAGCATAAATGAAACATAAGAGAATAATGAAGACAGAGAAAAATGGAAGTGGAAAAGATACCTGTGAAGTCCTAAGGATGTTGTGAGCCCAGCAATTCCAGCCCCCACAATCACAATATCTTCAACTAATTCTCTTTGCATTGTTACTAAATAATTGAGTTGCTATATCTCTTCGCAGGGATTTATATAGTATACGGAAGATAACTAGGAGCTTCTCACAAACAGAGTCGTGTAATAATGAAATTTTGAATTTATATATATATATATATATATTATAAGGTATAAAAATTCATAAAAAATAAAAAATTTGAGGATAATTTTATAAATTTAAATTAAATTATATCTAATACAGATCTTGAAAAATATTATCATCATAGATTACTTATTAATGCCTAAGAACAATACAGTTAATTTCAATTTCTTTTTCTTTTTTAAATTCATAAGAAGAGCACTTTTATCTTTTTATTTATGAAGCCACCCTATGTTTATCTTTCTAAATTACATACACGTGTATAATTATTTTAAAGGCATAATAGTTTATTTAAGTGAGTATTGATTTTGTATTGTAGAAAGACATTGAAATGGATACTTACATTTATCAACAAGTGAAAAAGGCAACATGGAATAGCTGTTTTTTTTTTTTATGTAAATGAGTTATAATTATTATTTGTCTGTTATGCATTTATGTCTCCTTTTTAGTGGATCTCTTAATAAAATATATACAAATGATTGATAAAACATTTCCATATCAGCGAAAATAACAACAAACAAAACATTCATGTATTGAAAAATGTATTTGAAAGGAAATATTTATGGTCAAAATAATTTCTTCAAAGCCAATGACTTACAAGAAGTTCAATGTACTCATACTGTGAGTTGAGTTGGGATTCATAACACCTTAATAGCCTTAAAAAAACACAAGTAACCTTCAACACATGAACATAACTTATCCTAACATCTCAACACCATTGGAACATAATTTGAAGCGTTTCAACTTTGCCTTTACCAAACCATCAAAGAAAATAAAAGTTTTTCATTATCATCTGCTCTCATTGCTTGTTCCATCAATAACTTCATCTATCTACCCCACCTTATTATTTTTTTAGAGATAAACAAAAAGAAAACTTTTTTTTTTCTAAACCAAACAATAACCCTATTTCTTAAATCTTAATTTCTCCTAGTTTTGATTCTACTACCTTCTAATAGTACCATTCATTGTTATATTTTAAAATATATAATAAATTTGTTAATTCAAATAATGTCCTTTTAAATGGTTTTACATGAGAATCAGCCAGCTCTGGTGCTGTAATATGTATACACTTCACAGCATAATTCAAGTTCAAAGAGAAGCAGAACCACTCAGAGGTGTCTTCTTCATTTCACACAACCAATTTTGAACAGCTTTTCCTTTAGCAACAAAGCACCCATTGTTCTTCCTATCAACCTTCAACGGACTTCCCATATTCACCATCATCTTCTGCACCAACACTCTCACCTTCGATTCCCCTCTAACACTGCTGTGATTTCCCAACCCACAAACCACCGTCACTTCCGCCGGAACCCCACAATTCAAACCCTTCAACCTTCTCCACATCTCCTCCAACCAAACCAAAACCACCAAATAAGCCCCACCCAAGTGAAACCCATGCAAATCCAGCTTCACCTCCCCCAACCCCCACACCATCACCTCCTCCAAAATCCCACCACACCCCACCAACTCCCTCACCACCATTCCCTCACTCCCTCCCAAACCCTCATTCAATTCCTCAATCGACAACGCCAATTCGCTCAATCCCCCCACCATGCTCAAAACCCTAGGGCAACAATTCGTAACGGAATTGTATGTCCTCACAGAAAACGGAACCCCCGAATCCCTCATCCTCCTAAGCCACGTCACCATTTCCCCGTGCTCCCCGTGAACGCCGTAAGCCGAAACAACCATGTTGCAACACACCGTGTCAAGCACAAACCCTAATTTCTCCATTTCTTCCACCACTCTCCGCATATCCTCAAACAACCCCACCCTTCCGTACGCGTACACAATCGACTTCAATTCAAAACCAGACGGTTTCATCCCAAGCCCAGCCCCAGGCCCAATAACTAAACCCTCTGCCTCACTGGGCCTGTCCATGGAACACAGCCCACTCACCATGTACTCGTAGGCCCTGCGTTTCACGTGCACCGATTCCGATGTGTGGAGAAGGTTGTTGAGGTAACCGTAAGCCACGTCGAAGCCGGTTTCGGATTTTCGTTTGGAGTATGCTTGTGCGAGTTTGCCGTAGAAAACAACGAGTTCTCGGTGGCGAGATTGTAGCTTGGAAATGGCCTCAGCAATTAGGGCTTCGGATTGGGCCTGGTGGCCCAGTTTGTGGAGGAGCGCAGCGAGCTCGGCCACGGTGGCGGAGTTCCAACTGAACCACGGGGTCTGGCTGGCTCTTCCATAGAGCTGCCATATTTTTAGCGAGGCCCGTTAGCGGCCCAAATTGAAAAAAAAATGGATTGTCAGAAAGAATGGTACTTACTGGGAGAGCGAGAGAAGAGAGTTGTGGATAAGAGGTGGAGGGAGAGAGGAGGTGTGAGAGAGTTGTTAGAACGACAGATTTGGGAGAACCTTGGACGAATCTTCGGATAAGGTTGTCGGTGGCGGCGGAGGAGGTGGTTAGCTTGGTCAGAAATCTTTGGCCTTGTTTGGTTAACGTGGTGGAAATCTCCATTGTTATCTTTGTAACTGGGACACCGTGTTGCTTCCATCTCCATAACAGCCCTTGCTGAGGACACTGTAAGCCATTCATCATCCTCCCAGATCCCAACTTCCCTAATGAACTTTTAAAGGGGTTGTCTTATCTTGAGCTAAATTCATGAACATATAAAAAGATTATGTTTTAAGAATTGAAGTTAACACATTATTAGTGTAAAATCTTTAATATTATCAACTAATCCAAAATTATATTAATAAATTTTAAATAATAATTAAAAAAATAAATTATTTTGTTATAAAACAATTAAAGATTAATATTTAATATATTACAAAAATACAGTATATTTATTTTAACTACTGAAAACACGTACACTTTCAAGCACACTACATTAAAATATATACAATTTTATAATTTTATATATAATTAATTAAGAAAATAATAATATTAGAAAAAGTATATATAAAAATTATAACAATAGTATTAACAAATTATTTAATTATTTTAAAAAATAGTCAATTATTTACTTTTTAAAAAAAATAAATACTTTATTTTTATTTATTAAAAATAAAATTAATCATTTAAAATGTGACACAAAATATTACTAGATATATATGTTTTATATAATGATAAATATTAAAAATATCTATAATGTCAAATTAAATGAAAATAACAAAAAGTTTTTTTATCTTATCACTAAGATCTTGTAATAAATAAAATAATATTTATGTATAACAAACCTAAGTAATACGGGTGTGAGTTTCAAGAAAAGTTTAACTTACAATTTTTAGCACGAGGAGATGACAGTTGTTTTTCTTTTTTCTAGTCTAGACAAATTCTTAACATTTTTATAAAAGTAAACAAATTTACATATATTTAGCATATATTCTTTAATTCTATAAACTTTTTTCTAACATTTTGGTTTGGAAAAAGTATTTTTTAATATAAATTATATTTAAAACAAGACTTTAATAAGATGCTAATATAAAGTACCAGCTCAATGAAATCTAAATTTTCCATTTCAGGAGCCTAATTTCATGTGGTCTAATACTATGCATGCCAGATAATTAACACGTGTCAGTGTGAGTTGAAATATCCATTAATTTAAGTATTATCTTTACCCATACATCTTAAATAGTCAAATCCCAATTACTTCAATACCATCTTTTAATTAATATTTTCAACTTTAATAAATAAAGTTATATAACTTTTTTACTATTATCTTTATAAAATCATGTTTTAAATCATAAAATTTTGTAGTTAATTATTCATAAAATTAATGAAATTATAAAAATAATAAAATTATATATTTTAAGGTAACAAAATGTGAATATAAACAGAATCATACGTATACGTATCTCCGCTAGTATTATATAATATTATTATGAATTTTGTATTTTTGAAAATATTTAAACTAATTTACGTTATTATCTCAAATATCAATTAAAGTCCTATAAAGAAAAACAAATTTTAAACTGATTATAGATATTGGATAATATATGATATGATGAAGATTAGGGTGGTTAATTATTTTATTTAATCTTAAAAAGAAAGATGAGTGAGGTGGCAGATTAACAGTGTAGAGTAATTTTACATGAGCATTGGACCATGATCTATATCAACATCCATCTATCACCACTATCATCACCATCATCACACAGCAAACCAGAGCAAAGGGGCCCCACCACCCCCACTCTTCCTCAAACACATGTAACACTGTCTCCTCCCATCACTCCTTTGTTTTGTTCCATTCCCTTCTACCCAAACCCTTCTATCTTTTTTCTCTATATTGTTACCTTGTTCCTCCTCTTCAAGGTATTATTCATAATCATTCTTCATCCTTCATCAATCTCTGTTTTGCTCAACCCAATTCCCTTTGTTATTTCCCTTTGTTATTCCACAGGATAGGATGAACAAGAGACCTATAACCGACGTCTACAAGGCCCTTCCTGATCTCTGCCATCGAGAACTCGGTCATCTGCCACCCAGAAATTTCGCTCTTCGCCTTGGCGCCTCTGAGGTTTCACAACCCTCTTTTCTCTTAACCCTCAATTTCCATTCTTTTTCCTTTTTCTTCAATCATTCATCTGTTGTAGTTACTTCTTCACCCGTGGAATATTTTATATTGAAGATGAGAATGTGGCCCTTTTCTTTCCTTTTTGTATTGTGTTTTTGCTTTTATTGATCACATTAATTTGGCTTCCATGGAGGCATGTGAATTTGAATGTGAAAGTGCAAAGCTCTACTCTGATTATTAATTAATGTGCTGTCGTGTGTTTTATAGGATCTTGTCCTTCGACTTGATGTGCTCCGGAAACTGCAAAAGCACAGAGGTTGTGTCAACACTGTCAGCTTCAACACTGATGGGGACGTTCTGGTGTCCGGTTCTGATGATTGGAGGGTTATTCTGTGGGACTGGCAAACTGGCTCTGTTAAACTCTCTTTTCATTCTGGTCACAGTAACAATGTTTTCCAGGCTAAGATCATGCCTCACTCTGACGATCGAAGCATTGTCACCTGTGCTGCTGATGGACAGGTATCTCTTCTCTGTCAATTCCTCCACTTTGTGATAAGGATTAGTTTGGGTGTGTCAACGTACCTTGCAGATTTTCCTTTCATATCCAGGGCTGATCATCTCTGTTCCAATTTTTGTGTATTGACTAACAATGTCACAATTTATAAAAAATGGTATCTGTTACTGTTTTTACTATCTTGTGCACTTATTTTATCTTTGGGATGAAAAAAACGTAATATGGTTTCTGGTTTCTGGTGGTATCGGGTACTGCTTCCACGGTATTAATTTTACTGTTTTATTACGTTATGAATATGCAGGAATCTTCTTAGATTGTTTTACTAAGATAAGGGTGTTTTCCTTGCGAACTCTCAATTATAGGTTAGACATGCTGAAATTCTTGAAAATGGAGGAGTGGAAACTAAGTTTCTGGCCAAACATCAAGGAAGGGCTCATAAATTGGCTATTGAACCTGGTAGCCCTCATATATTTTATACATGTGGTGAAGATGGATTAGTACAGCATGTGAGTGATTGATTCTTTCCCACTTTTAATTTTTTACTGTTTATTCTGTAGTAATCTCACTATGTGTTTTGACAGTTTGATCTGAGAACTCGGGTCGCAACAGAACTTTTTACGTGCCAGCCAATCAAGGATAGATGGAACTATATGCCAGTCATCCATCTTAATGCTATTGCAATTGATCCAAGGAACCCAAATCTCTTTGCCGTTGCTGGGTCTGATGAATATACTAGACTTTATGATATTCGCATGTATAAATGGGATGGATCTAGTGATTTTGGTAAACCAACCGACTTCTTTTGTCCTCCTCACTTGATTGGTGACGACCGTGTTGGAATAACAGGCTTGGCCTTTTCTGAACAAAGAGAGCTGCTTGTGTCATATAATGACGAATTTATTTACCTTTTCACCCAAGATATGGGTTTGGGACCCAACCCTGATCCTGGGTCCCCTAAATCTATGAACTGTGATGCAGGTGAACTTGGATTTAGTCATGGATCTGCTTTGTCTCAATCCAACACGGACGGTGATGAAAAAATCACCCCGCAAGTTTTTAAGGGACACCGGAATTGTGAGACAGTTAAGGGTGTCAACTTTTTTGGACCCAAGTGTGAGTATGTGGTAAGTGGGTCGGACTGTGGTCGGATTTTCATTTGGAAAAAGAAAGGTGGTCAGCTTATTCGTGTCATGGAAGCAGATAAGCATGTTGTGAATTGCATTGAGTCTCATCCTCATACAATGGTTCTTGCAAGCAGTGGTATTGAGCATGACATCAAAATATGGACTCCAAAGGCCCTTGAGAGAGCTACTCTGCCCAAAATTATTGAGCAGGTATGAATTTGGTCTTAAAAAGTAAATTATTGCAACTCAGAAATTAAGACAAGATAATATTATTATATGTGTGTGGATGATGCCTTTGATGTGCAGGAAGCATTAGTTTTGTATATAAATCTCTGACTGGAAGTTTCTATTAAAACATCATATCTATAAAATATATCATAATGTACTATAATATATTATCATAAGAAGAACCCTAGTACATAGTGTGAAGATATTATCCAAAGCTTTTCTGCCCCCTGGCTGTCCCTCAATCTCAGTTGGTTCAAGAGCCAAAATGTCTGATGTTGTACTGTTACCCCAGGCATAACTTTGAAAATTCTAGACTCTCATCCACCCATCACTATTTAATGATGGATCCTTTGTGAGTTATGTCAGACTTTATTGTTTTGATAATGGTTGTCACAATTTTATGAATAACAATTCGATTTTTAGATTAGATGTGATTCTAAATGCAGCGATGCGGATCATAAAATTGCTTGAATCACAGAAAAATTGCATAATTTGAGTGCTTTGAACCAATCAGATTATGCATTAATTTAAGTTGGATCATGCACAACCTTGTTAGGAACCCATGTTAGAAAATATAAGAAAAATGACATTTCTTGTGAACTCCCAAGTACTTGGGGAACTTATCTTGTTGAGGAAGAACCAAACACTCGCATACTTTACCGATCATTCCAAATTACTCCAAGTGAAATTTAAGATACTCCATGATACTGAAGTCCCTGTCATAACACTGCCCTTGGGAGATGATGTCTTACGAGTCCCTATCTACCACATTTACTGCTGGAGAATGAGATTCTCTGATGACATACGAAATCACCTTCTGTTCCTCCATTTTCTTCAGCAAACCCTCATTCTTTTCACCTTCTTAGTTTCAATGATTTTTGAGTCTCTATTTTGACACCCTGCTCCTCAACTTTCTTGTCCCCAACAATGGTGTGTTCAATTTTCCTTTGGCAGAAACCTTAGGCTTCCACTGGATGACTGTCTTGCTGTGACTTTGTTGCATGGCTGCAAAGTCAATACTGCTTGTGTCACAGCATAATTGTGACCCTTAATAATACTTGGTTTATGCTTTTTTATTTTATTCCTAGTTTTATGTTAGAGACGGTGATTAGAAAATTGTGTTCACATGCATTGGGCATGCCCAACCTGAGGTATTAGAAATTGCTTTTTGTTGTTTGGAAATTATAACCATCTTGAGTATTTATTACAGCCAATTGGCCAATGAAATCAGCATATCATCATTTCAGTAAAATTCCATCTTCTTTGCACAAAATTATTGTGCACTTTTCAACGGAATCAATAGTGAACATTGGAATCCCTGTTCTTAGCAAGGATTATTCTCGGGTTACTCCCTGAATATCGAAACAGTGTCCCTGCTTGCATGGGTCTTTTTTCGAACTCAAAACCTGTGCCTTCTTTATTCATGAACAGCTGCAGCATCTTTTCAATCTGTTTGATTCCCTTTAATGTGATTGTTAGTTTACTCATTACTTGATTCCCTTTAATTTGATTGTTAGTAACTCATTATTTGATTCCCTTTAATGTGATTGTTAGTTACTCATTTTTTTGGGATTAATGCTAAAGTCCATCATGATCTCTGCTTGCTTCTGGTTTTGTTTCTTGTATTTTCATCAATCGGTTAAACTTTCTCTATAGCATAGGTAGCTCATCAGGCCCTTCTGTCAAGAATCCTGTGGAATTGTCTAATGCTTCTCCCTAAAATTTGGATTTGGGGTTTAGTTAATCCAATTGAACCCATCTGGCAAGTTGGACCAAGTTGTTGGGAATCCAAATTAAAAATTAGAAGAAACCAACGTAAGACAAAATTTCTTGATTCCAAAAGAACAAAAAATATGAGAGATAGTTCTCCTTCAAGGGTTTCCCCTTCACATACTTTCTCAAAGAGTAAAGCTCAATTATCAAGTGGTACAGGATAGAATGCCTCGTTGCTTGCATCCTACTCCTATTTATTTTCCTCTCTAATCCCCTTCGTCTGAATAACCCTTCTACTAACTAACGTGCTGACAACCAACAAACCTGGTTCAGTAAAAACCTTTTGAGGTCAGAAACATAGAATTGAACTGAATTGGCTAGTGAGGCATCAGTGCTGAAGCTGAAGGTTTAAAAAGGAGAATAACACTGTCATTTAGGTTTCATTTACGTTGTGGCAACATTTCAAGTTTCCTTGTTTTTCCATTTCGGGTCAAAAACAGCATGCCCCAAATACCCAAAAGACAGAGTCTAGCTTGCATGCAAAGACCCGTAAAGGCCTGTAACCATAACAGCACAGAAGTACACTACATGAATGGAAAGTAGACTATGTTAGACTCTAGAGTTTGAACACACAAATTGCCAGATTTGATTGAAAGAATTGGGGAATCATTCCTGAATTTGTAGTACAGAACAATGTGGCAGGCTTAATCCCTGTCAATGAGTCTCCTTCAGTAAACAAGCTTAAAAAAAATTAACACACCATCAGAAATCCGTCAAACATCCTATTTAGGAAATACACACACATCTGCCTTGCAGTTTATCACATAAGTGACATAAGCATCCTAGGGCTACTAAATAAACATAACTGCGACAATATGACACATAACTTTCCAATCTGAACTAGTACATGTTGTTGAGAACCAGCGTGAACAGTAATGCAGGAAACTTGTAAACCAATACTGGATTAGTTGGTTGGATCATTACACATTTGGATGATATGGTAAGCTTATATGCTGCCACATCGTTTTAAGGCTGTATGGTTTGTCTGGAACATGGGTGAAACTGGTACAAGTTAGAGGCTTGAACACGCTGCCATAAGGTAGTTTTGGGTGGATTCTCATTGCTCAACTGAGTGCATATTGTGTATGCAAGACATGTTAAATAATTTATTCGCAAGTGATTTTATGAAAGAACGTATACATTTAAAGATTTATGTTCTTAAGATACTTACATTGATTAAAGAGCTTGTAATAAAAGATAATTTTTATATGCTTGTTTAGAAAAGTCATTGGTCCAAGTGGAACTAGACTCGTCTCCTGAAGCAAGATTCTAGGTTCGAGCCTCCTCAATGAATGTGGTGGTCAATTAGGTTCTTTGGTGGAAATTAGTCATCCGTTGAGAAATAAGCTATCTATCCAAAAGTAACTTCTAATAAAAGCTAAAATTTCATATGCTTGTCTAGGAAAGTCCTAGGATTATGTGATTTTAACACCAACACTGGTCTGTTATTATTTGACAAATGAAAGAAAGAATAATATTTTTGTTCCATATACTGTTTAAGCAGCAGAGGAACTAATTTCTCTGCTGGTAATTCTTTGAAGAAGGTTCACGTGTTTGATCGTGTTCACTGGGTTACAATTGGTGGTGGTGGCTATGACGATGATGGGGATATTTTGTTTGATGATGAATATGATATTGTGATGTTTGAGAGTGATGATGATGAAGAGGACGAGGATGATGATGATGAAGATAAGGAGGAAGATGAAGATGAAGATGATTGTGATGAAGATGATGATGATTGTGATGAAGATGATTATAGTGACTATTTCAATGATTATGATGATGATGATGAGAACAATATAGTTGATGATGATAATAAAGATGACAATGACAACGATGATAATTTTGGTGGTGGTTGTAATGATGCAAATTGATGGAAATTTTGTGTCCCACAGAAACCGAAGGCTAGGGGCTGGATGTACCGGATAGCTTCTCCTGAAGACCTGATGTTGCAACTGTTCTCACTTCCAAGAAGAAGGCTTAGGACAGAAAACAATGGAGAAAACTCAACTACAGATCGAGACCTTCTGCAGTTGATAATGACATTCAATGCTAATAGTGACAGTTCTAATGATGATGAAGATGATGGAGATACAACCAGTCAAGATGACTTGTTCAGTTAGTTGAGAGCTACATATAGGCCAAAACTTGGCCATTTTAGCAAATTGTATATAACATAGGATTAACAGTAACTGTTGACTGGAATATTGCATACTGTCTAAACAATATTCTACGTACACATTGCCCTCAAAATTTATTTGTTGCCATTTTTTTAATGAGTTGTGCTTGTTCTGTTCACAGATTTTGTTTATTTCTGATGTGTGACTTGTATTTTTATTCTGTGTGTCGAGTTATTTGCTGATGATGGGAATGGGGAGTTAGAGAGCCTCTAGTATTTTAACATGTTCATGGGATTAGTAAATGTTATTTTTATACCATTAAAGTTTATAATAAGAAAATATTTTTTAATGTATATTCCGATGTGATTTTTAATTTGAAGTATTATTTATCAATGTGTTAATTATTGTTGTTATAGGACACCTTTTGCAATTAACTCTCTTAGCTTTAATTAAATAAATTACTTGTTTTTTTGTTTTGTTTTGCCTTTCAATTGCTAATAAAAGTAGGCAAGTAATAAATTATGCACAATTTATTACACAATTATCGAAATGATAATGATTCTACACAAACAATTTATTACAAAGCAATAAAATTGTTATTTTATCTTATAACATCGTTAGTAATCTTTTTCTTTAATAAGTTAAATAAAATATATAAAATGGAGTAAGAAGTTATCAAATGATGATATTTTCGTTAGCCACGGTAATTTCTCACATCAATAATTAATGTTGAATAATTATTTTATCCTATTTATATACATGTTTTCCAAATTATTTTGAAAACGTCAAAAATAAATTGGTGTACTGAATTTTATTTTCTTTCGTGTTGATTATAAACTAGTTATATAAAAATAAAAATTGTACAAAAATAATTGAAATGTGACTTGGCATAGCATGCTGTAACACGACCTAAGATTAAAACGAAATAATAAAAAAAATTGATTGTATAATTTAATCTTTTTGTTAAATATTAGGACTCGAAAACGTATTTTATAGGATAAAATATAATAAAATAATAATTCAATGATTACATATTTCCAATCCTAAATCAATCAAACATATATTATAGTTAGCATACTTTCTAAGATAATTAGTGTAAAAATTAATAAATTTAATTAATTATGAGTGGAGGTTAGTGTAGGATATATCAGTGTACAATTGTTTTTTCTAAAAATAATAGCTAAAATTATATATTATTTTAAAATTGACAAACATTTTATCTTTTTTGTGAGACTTCTATTTGATTTGTCATACATGTGTATATTATTATAAGTTTGTCTGTCTGGTTTGTGAATGGGCAATTATATTCTCTACCCTGGAAAACATCTAGACTCAACTAAAATCTTACAAATTTTATTCTGTTAAAATTACATTACATGTGGAAATTTTATGAAAATTTTATCATTGGAACATTTTAGAAGTATTGATTGTTTCTTAAATCGTCTAAATTTTTATGAAATATTTTATGAAAAATATTCCATGTAATCCAATAAATCCATATATCTTCCAGGTTACTAATAAATTACCTTTTAAAGCTTTTGTGTTGCAAATTGATTCTAGAGGAAAACCCAAATAGAGACTTTTGTTAAAGACGAGTATTATATAAAACAAAAAATAATCACTAGTTTGATATTTTAATATATTTACAATCTTTCATGTTTGTATGTATATAATGTTTGCTCTCGATTTTTTTTTTTATTAAAGACTAAGATTATTCATTTTACTATTTGAAATGTTTTATAATCCGAAGAATAAAATAACATGCGGTAATCTATGGTTTTGATGAAAGTTTATAAGGACTTTAATGAAAATATTAAATATATCTCTTAATTTTATGCCTATGTGTAGATATAAGAATAATTATAGTATAATACTTATATTAATGAGTGAGAAATATTTGTGTTATTAGGTTTCATGATTTAAGGGGTCATATTTATTAAAAATTATCTACTATCTCTCGTTTAGAATAAAACATGAAAATACATGGATACAAAAATATATGATGAAAAGAAAAAAAGTTAGAAAAATGAGAAAATAAAATATTGAAAAACACACAAAAAAAACACAAGAAATATTTTAAGCACTAGACTTTCTTCATAGTTATAGAAAAAATTTGAAAAAATAATTATCCATAATGATTATGTTTGAAACATCATCTATTATGTAAAATGTAGAAGAAAATGAAGCTATAATATATTTTTTTATTAATGTATATGTTTTTACGCTATAATAAAAAATAATTAAATAAAAACTATAAAAGTAATAAATAAAATAATTTATTTTTTGGTATTTCATTAAAATATTTTAAAATAATTAATTAGCAGTATAAAAATCTGGTCCCTTATAGTATATAAAACTCATTATTTTTCCATTCAGCTACATAACACCTTTATTCCTGTTTTCAAGATTATTTCATTAAATTAAATTAGTATTTTATGTTTAATTATTATATAATAAAAAACTTTATTATGGTTTCAATCATTAGATGAAAAATTTAAATAAATCTTGAATGTAACTAAACTGTTTACCAAATATTAATTAAAATAATATTCTATTAATTAAATTATATTAATAATTTTAAACTCGTATTTTCAAAATTTATATGATCTATATTTTAATTCATATTTTCGTCATGAATAAATCAATTTTAAAATAGTTTTTGATAAAATAACTAAAATTTAGTCATAAAATAAACATTTTACTATCTTAAAACAATTACTTTTATAGTTTATAACAATTCCAAATTGATTGACAATAGCACGAATTGACGAACATTGATTCTGAGCTGAATGTATAATTCTCTTCAAACACAATTTCTAGGCGAGTATCTTAAACATAATTTTTCTGAAAATTGGTATGAGAAATCATTTTTTAAAGGGAAAGTTAATAATGCGATCAAAATTGCATTATTATATTATTAATGAAAAATAAGAGTGGCATAGAAAAAATAATAAAAGTAAAATTTAATTGACTAAAACGAAATGTGACTCCACCATGTGGCCTCATAGGATATTTTATATATAGTATTATTATTTTGTGGTGTTACATATTTTGTGGTATTCAGAAACAAAAAGCTTAGACAAGGAATTGGATTCTTGGTTTCGTTTAGTTTAGTTTAGTTTGTTTGGTCTGAGAAGACAACACAATTTGATCGATGATGGAAACGTTGGCCACATCTTCTTCCGCAGCTCTTCCATCTTCCTCTTCTCCCTTTTCCATTTTCCCTTCAAGCAGAACCTCACTTTCTCCACCCAAGACTCTGCAATTTCGTTTACCCTCCAAGCGTGCGTATTCTTTTCTATTCCTTTCGCTTACCCTTTTCTTTTCTGCGTAATTTTTCTTCAATTTTGTGTTTTGTTTCAGGTGATGATGCTCGCGATTCAGACACCGAGGATAACACCCTTCCGATTATCAGTGATCGCTGCCTCTCCCTTTCCCCTCTGTCCAAAGTACGTCTTTTTCCTTCCCAAAATTTCAACTTAATTCAATTTCCGTGCACAATTTATCCCGAATTTTAAGGGGTCAATCGCATTATTTTTAATGGATAAAAAAAGGCTATATTATCCTTTTTGGGCAAAAAGAAAAAAAAATCAACTTTGTTATTCATTTACTCAAATTTATGCCTCAATGCATTATTTCCATGCTTAACATAGATGAAATTTCAAAGGGTCGGTTACGTTCCGTGAAATAGTTGCAGTGAATAAAAATAAAATTGTTGTCATGGAAATATTTAATGTTTTGTTATTCCTTTCACAAAATCTGAATTTGCATCGGTGCCTGAAAGGGTAAGGTGATGTGCCTTGCATGAGATGCAATACAAGATAAAAATTTGTTTTTTTTTTTTTTTTTTTTTTTTTTTTTTTTTGGGTTATGAAAGATATAAAATTCTGATAAGAATTTGTGGGGTCAGGATGCTGCGATGGGACTGGCACTGAGTGCTGCAGTGGGCAGAGGATGGACCACAGGTTCAGGGATGGAAGGTCCCTCTGTTCCTGCAGTTGGTAGGGATAATGAATCGGGGAACATCTCCACTTTCCCCTGGTCTCTCTTCACAAAATCTCCTAGGAGAAGGATGCTGGTGGCTTTTACTTGTACCATCTGTGCCCAGCGAACTACTCGGGCTATTAATCCCCATGCTTACACTGATGGCACTGTCTTTGTGCAGGTAACTTTCTGCTTTTCTTAACCTTAACCCTTATCATCACATGTCTCAGTGATTTTCTTGAACTGAAGTTGGTACCTGCACAACACTTCAATCATTTTTCAATTTTAGAACATTGAACTGGCTCATGGACAAAAAGACTGGTTTGTGTGGTTCAAGGGTTCTAAAGCTGTTTTAAATCAATGCTTTATGTGGCTTGATCAAACTGGTTGATTTCTTGTTCATGATTGAAGCAGTCAGACTAATTGGTGCAGTCTGCTTTTTGAAAAACTGGTTTTTATTTATTCTGTGAGATTATCATAGAATAAGAAGTTTTATCTCTTCTCTGGTTCTCTTCTACTTGATATAGATTTTAATACTAAAAAGATAATGTTATAACTTTATATATGTTTTAATATTTTGATACATAGATTTATTTTATCAATTAACATATGTGTATATGATTTTTATAACATCTGTCTAAATCCTGAAAGCAAGATCTTGACCATTTGTCATTGTTGTCAGTGCTGTGGATGCAATGCGTATCATAAGCTGGTGGATCACTTGAACTTGTTTCAGGAGACAAATTGCTATTTGAATTCAAGTTTTAAGTATAAAGGAGAAGGATGGGATGATCTTAAGTTTAGGTACATGGATGATAACGATGACGATGACACATTTCCCATTTCATAATTGAATTGTCATATGGAGCATATACTTTCTGCCTCATCGTATCGAAGCTCAGTTTAGATGTCTTGTATATTCTCTAGGTTGTCACGCCTTATAGTAAAATTTATAAGGGACTCGTACTGTAACATGTTTATATATAGCTTTGAACTCGTTTCTATGATTATCAATTTGATAATGTACAAGACAATACAATAATTTTTCCTTTGCTTCTTTACTGCGAAAATGGACACACAGAAGATAGTGAATGGGACTTTTCTTTGCATGATTATGTATGGAAAACTGAGACAGAGGTGTTCCTGGATTTGGCCATATATCCATTCCTGCAGGGCCAACCTATCGCGGTCTTGCTTTATTAGACTGAGTTTTTCATTGATTAATCTCTTTTCTGTACACCCATTATCGTTTCAGATTCATGCAAGCAAACTTAGTAAAGTCAATCGTAGCATTACTGAGCTCAAATTCAAATGCTTCATTCACAACATAAAAATTACAAAGTTCCTGAATACTGACTACGCGGTGGAAACTTTGGAAGAAATATATTCTAGCTAGAAGAATAAGCTAAATATTGCTAAGGCTTAAGGATGTTTGCACATTGCAAAGATAGAATGACTAAGCAGGAACTGATGAGACCCCTACGGTTCATAAATACATGCCACATTTCCTCTTAATAATTCCAAAGAAATCTGTGGTTCTGCTGTTGGTTCACCGGGTTAATATTTTTCAGAACCAACGTCTCGTTATATATATTTTTTTATATTTTGCTATTTAGTGTTTTATATCTCCAAGTGCCCAAGCATATGCGGAGACTCTAGAATCTACGCTTACAGTGCGATTCCTTCTGCTATCTTTCTAATCTATTGTCTGATGAGCTATGGACAACAATTTTCCCGAGGCAAAATGAAGCAGTAAGGGATAATGTTTATTGTTCGATCGAGAGCATAGTAGTCTCCACCTCAGACCAAAGTTTCCGTGCAGCGGTTACTGCTAATTTTGCCACCCGCAATAGGAGGAGCAGCTCGGATCATTATACTCTGAAAAAATGCTATCATCTGAAAAACAATGTGTGATGTGTTCAGTACATAACCAAGGAACGTTAAACCAATTAACAAATGATGATGAAAAGCTATATATTGTTAATGAATGTATGTAATGCTACTATCGTTGTCCGCACCAACAATTTCTCAGCACATTCTGAACATAGTTCATTTGGATTTTTTCATTCGTTGAAAGATAATCTTACCATCAATAGCCCAAGGCACATTAGACTGAAGCCAGGATAATAAAACGGAGCATCTTCTGACAGGAATAAGGCTGCATACGATGGATGGAGGATCTTGTCAGTTTTTTTTTTTTTTTCCACATAATTCAGTAGTACTACACACGCCCTTAAGATTTTACTTCTAATTATAGTTATACCTGTCAGTGGACTGAAAATTAACGGAGCAATGATGTTGGCGAAGGAACTAATTCCTGAAAGGCATCCTTGAACCATTCCCTACATCAAAGATGATCAGTTAGACTTAAAAGAGAAAGGAAGAGATCAATTCTATGCAGTTTAACAAAGTTGTTACTCATGGTTGCAGATTGACTTTCAACAACAGAATCATTGTATGAGTTTGCAAGACTTTTCTTCAGTTAGGGATACCTGTTCTGTAGGTCCAACTTGCTTCGATGCAATGCTGCATAACTGTGCCAGCCACGTTGCGAGAGATCAGAGAGTATTTCAAAGTAATAAATTTGGTTGAGGGCTTAACATATACGTTAGAAACTTACACTTGGCCGCACAAAAACTGTGAATATGGCGCAACCTGCTAGAGCATAAGGAACCTGCATCGTTTTCAACAGTTTTAAAGGCTTGTTGGTTTCTAAAAGTGATAACAGAACAACAAAAAGTTAGAAGAAAATTACCCATGCTGACCATGCTATGCTGTAGACAAAGACCTGCATAGCACCATACATTGAGAAGTGCCATTATTAGCCTCAGTGTGCACATTTGTCATACACTTTAGGGTTATATATACATATATATAATAGGAAATCGTGGGAAGAGTGAGCTTGAACTTACATTTATGCAGCCAATCAAGAGCCCTGTGGAGAGCAGCTTCTCCTCTCCTATAACAGGCACTAAAATGGGCATGAGAAATAGCTGCAAGTACACAAAACCAACCACATGGCCATTAGAGCAAGTAACTTTTTCAATTGAATTTTATTGAGTTGTTTAAAGAACATGTTAAAAAAACAGAAGCTATGCTAGGACTCAAGGCGTACTTGTGCAAGAGTAGCTCCAACCCCAGTAATCATCATCAAATCTGCAAACTGGTTCTTGTTGAATTGAAAACGTGCCTTTAAATAATACTGCATGCAGTAAGAAGTTTAATTAATTACTTTGTACAATAATTTTCTTCTTCGTTATCCAGTAAAACCGAGGTGTAATAATTCTTTAGGTTCTTTTAATGTAGTTCACCAAAAATAATTAAAGTTTCCCTTAAGTCCTTCAATCCAAACCTTTCAAAACTTTAATTCAGACAAACACTTGAATAACCGCATCTATGTTTGGCTCTATCCATAATCTTAACTAAAATCTTAATTTTTCACCATCTTGACTATGTTCAGTATAGAAAGCAGTACTTTACCAGCCATGCAGCCATCAAGCCACCGTCCACGAGGCTATTGAAGAACGAAACAACTGCTGCTTGCGAGAACGTGGGACTGCAAAAATTTGAGATCAACAACTCCATCAAATTTGAAATATGTAGGTAGTATTAGGAACACTGACACGTCACCTTCAATCCAAAACCGTAAAATAATGGATTTCTGAATTTTCTTTCTTATATATTAGTTAACTTTCTCATTTTTACTCACTATAAACTTAGACTCACACTTAGATTATTACCTACACTTGACCAAGCAAATCAAATCCCCCAGAGAGGGCAGTTTCTTGAAGGCTCCTGTTGCCCTTCGTGATGAATCATCCTCAGCACATGTCCCCTCCACCTCTTTCAACAATGGCTGGCTCACGCCACCACCAGGTACACTATCCTTAAGAAAAATTCTCATGTATACTAATGCAATCATCGATGAGACAGCAGCAACCTGAATAATTAAACCATATTGTAAATGTTGGAAAACAAGAATAAGGGTATGGTTTATTACAATGGTGGATGTAGGAAGCATAACAGAGAGGAAAATGGAACCTGAAATGTTAAGGCAGTGGATAGGAACCGAGCTGCTAGTGTTCCACCAACAAATGATGCTGATCCAACACCAGCAAGTATCCCAAATGCGGATGTTCGTTTCCCATCTGGAACCTTGTCTGCCTATACTCATAACATCAAAATGCCACTTGTTATAATTTGTGTGCCATGCCTAGTATTATCTTTTCATCATAAATTGAGCTTCTTTTTAGAAACTGCCTTCTCTAAATCTCCCAAACATGAGTTGAATGAGTTAATTTTAGTTTGAGATGGAGAGATGAGAAGTACCACATAGGCCAAAGCCAGGCAGTGGAAGGACCCTTCGCCTGCCATGGCAGCAAGAGTTTGCACAATATAGTAGGCATAGAAGAATTTGGTCTCTCTGCTATATGCCAATATCACTGCAAATATTTCACAAAATTGTTATATTATATTCGTTAAACTAAAACTTGGTGGTTATCCCATCTTTGTTCTGAAGGGTCTTTTCTTGAAGAAAACTGATTATTTCTATTTTGCAGTATTAGTAACTTTTGAAGCATTATTCAACACAAGTTAACGTACTTTAAAGTCAGCAAACAAGGTTAGAAATATATTATATAATAAGAAAATATTATTATAAACGAAGGGTATTCTTCAATTTGTTTTTTAAATTATGTTGAATCAATAATAAAGATTCAACAGTAATAAATGAACTTCTGCATAGGAAACAGTAAAAGAAAAATCATTGCTTTATGATGATAAAAGTAAAAAATGAGGGAGTTTTGTGGGTTTATTCCTTGTCCAAAATAATGTCTGCGTCAAGTGTGCAATCATATACACAACACTGTGAAGTATGGAATCATATATACAACGACACAGTACAGCACGAGCTGTCATAACAGATCCCCATATTCTTCCAGTTACTTTTTAAACAGGAGCAAATAAAGTCAAATTTTGTAATTACTATTATCCTAAAACTTTGGGTAAAAATGAAAGATAAGTTTAATTATTTTTGGCAAGATATGTTTTATTTACAACTTTTACATAGTTAATAAACCACAAATAGTACTACAAATTTGTAGGATAAAGTCATTTTTTGTCTTGACAAGATTGCACATCACTAATACTACATATTAATTAATTGTATAAAAAGTAAAATGAAATGACAAGTCATATGGATATTTTTAACAGATATAATATAAATGAAATGAAAGGTCCATTATATTCATATGGATGCAAAATAGTGATGGTCAATCATTAGGTTTCCCACTAAGGAACAAGTCTATGAATTGATCAGCCCTAAAATCTTACCAGTTTTTCTTTTCAAAAACACTATTTTAGAGATTATTTAAAGAATATTTCCTCCAAACTTAAGTATAAGAAAATTATAATTAACTCTAAATGAGAATATTAATCAAATTTATTTATTTATTATAATTAAAATATTGGTAAATGGTGGAAGAATAATTGAGTTAAGTATACAAACCATACGGAATGACTGAGAGAGTGAGAGGCAGAGTGATGAAGGCTTTCCTGCCATATCTGTCGGACAGGTTTCCTATCAGTGGTGTCATCACCACTGACCCCACTCCAGCCATCTGCAACATCAATCCATTTCATTTTTTATTCCTTCATTGCTTCTATATTCATCCATTCTTTTTCTTTTTATTATTATGGATCCAATTACCTTTTTTGACCTACACTCAAATAGTGAATTCTCCCAACAAAGGAAAAGCTAATGCAGCATTAAAAAGGAAAAAAGAAAGCAATAGAGTTGATATTTATGGGTATGTAGAATTGTTCAAACTGAGAAGATTTTTTTTTCTCACCCCCTTTTCCTTACATTTTTTTAAAAATCATTTTCAATGTATATTATTTACCTCTGTAAAATTATACACCTACAAAATTTTCTTCTCTCGTGGAAGGAAATTTTAACTATAAACACATCACGCCAAAAAAAGCATATGTTTATATAACAAAACAAAAACAGGGTACTTATGTAACTCAATTATGTTTTTATAGCAAGAAGTGACTTTCAAGTTTAACAGCATTAAAAAACTTGTAGAACCAAAACATTAAACTATTACCACTTTTTGGGTATCTGAAAACGGTGTGATATTAAAATAGTGTGAACAAAAAAAGAAGAACAGTTAGCTGCCCCTACGTGTATGTTCAACCGAACACCACCGCAGTTCAGAAAATGATAAACACATAGAAAGTCCAATATTTCATCTTTCACGAGAAGATATTTCTAGATATGGAAACTAAAACCCAATTGTAAATGAATAAAAAAATATAATTTTGAAGAAAGTAGTACTATGTTGGAGTTTGTAAAATTATTTGTGGAAGTGTTTGATGAATTTGAAGTGATCAATGAAAGTGCACTCACTGCTTGTTGGATGCCAGAGAGGTAAATGGCAAGGGAGCACTGATCTTGGCCAGGGCAAATTGCAGCCATGGTAACGTCGGTGATGGACGGAATAGTTATGACACCACTAAACCCCGTTAGAAATATGGTCACAAAAAGATGGCTCAAACCTGCTAACCCCTCCATCCCAAATGGAAAACTCAAAGCCAAGACTTGAACTTTATTGTACTGAGAATGTCCGATGTTAGCAGAAGTATATGTTGTTGTTATATACTTTGTTGGGTGCGTTGTTGTGTCTTGTCGAAATTGTGGGCTAGTGGAGTGGGAGAGAGAGTGTGAGAGGGAGATAAAGAAAAGGGTAATAAGAGAGGAAAGAAGATTCCAAATAGACTTTTGAGATAACAACACCAATGCAAAAGAAGCAAGCAAAAGGACCAAGAGACGTAGCTTCCAAGTTCCTGAAAGTGTTTGTGGGAGGGCCTTAACGAAAGTTCATGATTTTATCGGATTTTCCGCATTGTTTTGGCCTTTCTATAAAACCAAATAATATATGCAAAGTGGGGGGCGAAATTAAACCTTCGTGTAAACGTCACGTTTTCACGTCATATTCAACTGTGGCATCCCATCTCTTTCCATCTCTTATTACTTTACCATAAACAATTCTATTTTCTTCGTTTCCTTATTTTTCTGCTCTTACTTCACTCTCATTTTTTTCACTTGTTTTGGCCATAACCAAAATAGAGTTGAGTCCATCGGAGGTGTACATTTTTTTGTTGAGTTAATTTATGGACAAAACATTTGTGACATTTGCACTTTCGGCTGGGCAAGAAATTAGTTAGAAATGTTAGTGAAGTCCCTATCAGCAACGTGTGCACGCTTAATCTAGTGATGATGAGAAGAGTGTGAAATGGTGATCGCAGTTTCCTACAAGAAATGGCTACATATGTACAAGGAACCCTGCAATTATGTACTTGAATATGAATATATGAACAACCACTTCAAAACTCAATTTAGTAACTATAAGACTGAATTATTTGCAACTGAAATTAAATATATTCAAAACAATGGTGTCACTTTCTTCTTCAAAAGAGAAAGGAGAGCATAGGAGTGTGTTCAATGTGTTTTTTTCTTTTTCTCTTTTTCTTTTTGAATTCTTTTAATTACTTACAGTTTATATGTTTAACTCCAATTGATTCCATGCAATTGGGAGAAAAGAATGTTGTTTGAAAAGAGAGTACATTTTGACTAAATTCTTCAGCTAGAGCTGGAATATTTGCAATCCTTGCATAGCATAAGGTTAGAATTGATCTGAAATGTCCTCTTTCTTAATAGGTTTTGGGCACTTTAACAAAGAAGCATATGCTTTTCCTTTTGGGCTGAAAGGGGTTGAATCGGAAATAGCTTAGCAGAGAATTACACTTTTGTTACGAATTAGGGTTCAGTTCCCCAGACTTAAGGTGTGGCCCCAATGGAAAATGGCCCACACAACACAACAAATCCAATATACAACATAAGAAGGAAAAAAAAAAAAAAAAAAAAATCCAAAAAAAAAAAAAAAAAAGAAAAAAAAAAAAAGAGATAAATACGAGGATAAGAAACGAAAAGAAATAATATAGATACAAATGTATTATTGTTTCCTACATTTCATTATTTTAATTTGTGTCGATTAAGTTTCTTTGTAATTTTT